>Ga0181532_10000009_pt1 | contig 263954 bp, 233 predicted proteins | sample PEATcosm2014_Bin_33_FD_119768 | JGI IMG/M metagenome (GOLD analysis project Ga0181532, IMG submission 119768) | Peatland microbial communities from MTU Mesocosm Facility, Houghton, MI, USA - PEATcosm2014_Bin11_30_metaG | ecosystem: Environmental > Terrestrial > Soil > Wetlands > Peat | place...
GCCCTGAAAACTCGACGCGCTAGGATGCCTTATAAACGATTTTCTCCACCTCGGGATACATTTCTGGTCACCCAATTTCGTCAGTTGCGGCACTTCAAGGGACTTTTTCAACAGCCACGCCTGGTATCGCCAACAATCACAGATTACTCGCTTCCTGTTGAGGTAAGCTGCAAAACGAATAAAGCCCGAGTCGGTCTGAATGCGAGAACTTTCGGCCAAACATCGACGAGAGGTTGTCAACGGATTCCAATTAGTGGGATACCTGCTCCTTGGGTTCGTGACAATGGTGCTCTTGCTCTTGGGCACGGTTGGGATCACAGGCGGCGACACTGGCAGAGTCGGAAAAGTCGGAGCGTATCTTGCCTATGCTGCAGGAATCACCGTTCTCTACGTCATGGCGGAGAAATGGAAGGTTTGGATAGCTGGATTCTTTGGGTTGCCCGGATTATGGAACAGTTGGATTGTGCTTTCTACCGGACACAGTTTGCACTGGCCGTATACGCCTATTCCATTGAGGGACCGCTTGTTCATGGTCGGCTTCTGCGCGGCCCTGAGTCTCACAACATTTCCTTCGCCGAAGTGGCGCAAGCCCTTTGACCTTCCCAACCGACTTTTCCTAGTTGCAGGAGTGCTCGCGTTCTTCCTTGCATGGGTGAGCGTAAAGAACTACTACGCTCCATTGGTCGTCGCTCTGGCCTTGTTTAGCGCAGTTCGGCTGAGGCTAAGTGTATGGAAGAAAACACCGCATCGCCGAGTCACCGCTGAGCAAGCGTGATAGCTTGCGTAATATCCCCATTTCATTGGCAACGCACGCGCCATAATACCGCCGTCCCGCCGTGCGGGACGACTCAGCTTAGCCCAGGACGAAGGCCTGGGTGGGCGATTCCATTAAGAAGAGTTCTGGTCCCGGCAGGGACCCTATCCGAAGACAAAGCGCGGGTCGTATTCCGCACCCGACTTCTTCAGCAGCGTCATGAACTCCTGCTCGAAACTCCATTTGCGATGGTGCTCGGCTTGGGTGTCGATGTAATGCGCCACGGTTTCCTGCTGCCCCGGATTGACGCTGAAGGCGCCATACCCTTCCTGCCACGCAAATCGGTATCCATGCTCATGCAGCCGCGTGCGGTCCCTGCCGGGACCGCGGTTTCTAATTCCTGACCGTACCCAGGACTTCGTCCTGGGCTAAGCTGAATCGTCCCGCCGAGCGGGACGGTCGGCGGGACGGTTTCGAGCATCCTGCAAAACAACTGGGTGCCAGAGGGAACACCGCCGAATTCGGCGTCAGGAGGCCGCTGGGCAGAAGCGCCGTCTCTGTGGTCGACCCTTCCTGCGATCGTCGAAATTAGACCCTGTGCTCAAGGCGCACAAGCGGGTTTCGCGGTCCCGGATGGTGCAAGACCCGGCGGGTACCACGCCACGCTAATTGTCCGGCGATCTGATGGGCCGTATTTCTTGTCAGGTCCGCGCGGCGAAGGCTCCAGCGCGGATCTCTTCCCGCACTCGCTTCATGGTCGCGATGTAATACGCGAGGTTGTGGATGGTGTTGAGCACTTGTGCCAGCAGCTCGTTGGAAGAATAAAGATGCCGCAGATAGGCGCGGGAATAGCGGGCGCAGACCTTGCAGCCGCAAGCGGGATCGAGCGGGCCTTCGTCGGCGGCATAGCGCGCGTTCTTGATGGTGATGCGACCTTCCGATGTGAACAGCAGGCCGTGGCGTGCGGCACGCGTCGGCAGAACGCAGTCCATCATGTCGATGCCTTGCGCCGCATAGTGCACGATCTCTTCCGGCGTGCCGACACCCATCAGATAGCGCGGCTTGTCTTCGGGGAGAAAGCGGATCGCAGCGTCGACCATCTCATAGGTCATCGGCCGCGGCTCGCCGACACTGAGGCCGCCGATGGCGTATCCGGGGAAATCCAGCTGGACGGTGCGCTGCGCCGATTCGCGTCGGAGATCGACGAACATTCCGCCCTGGACGATGCCGAAGAGGGTTTGCGTCTGACCGTGTCCTACAGCGGCTTCTCCAGGAAAGAAAGCAGATCCCTCGCCGGCTGGAGCCGGCTCGTGATGACAATTATTGGCGGGCCCCGGTCCTGTCGGTTCCGCCGGCTTTGTAAACCACGGCACTTCGCACTTGTGCTCTTCGAAATAGTTCTTGCTGCGCGCGGCCCAGCGCAGCGTCATCTCCATGGAGTCTTTGGTGCGGGCGTACTCGGCGGGATGCTCGGTGCACTCGTCGAAGGCCATGATGATGTCGGCGCCGAGCGAGATCTGCGCGGCGATGGAGCTCTCCGGGCTGAAGAAGTGCGAGGAGCCGTCGAGATGCGAGCGAAAGGCAACGCCGTCCTCGGTGACTTTGCGCAGATCGCTGAGGCTGAAAACCTGGAAGCCGCCGGAGTCAGTGAGGATCGGCCGATCCCACGACATGAATTTTTGCACGCCGCCAAGCCGGCGGACGGTTTCGACACCTGGGCGGAGATAGAGATGATAGGTGTTGTTGAGCAGGATCTGGACGCCGAGTTCCTCGAGCGTATCTTGCGGAACACCCTTGACCGTGCCGACCGTGCCGACCGGCATGAAGACCGGCGTCTCGACTTCGCCGTGCGGGGTGAAGAGTCGACCGGCGCGGGCGTTGCCATCGCGGGCTTCGATCTCGAAGCGAAAAGACATTCTTCCGATTGTAGCGATGTTTCTTCACCACTGAGGCACGGAGGGCACGGAGAAAAACGGATCTTCTAAAGATAAAGGCGCCCGAATTTTCCCGTTATGGAGCTGTTCCGTTCTGTTTTTGAAAAGTCGTTACTATCTGCTGGTAGTACGCCTTCCTGGCCGCTATCTTTTCCTCGCATACGTGTGCCTCGCGCAGAGCGCATGCAGCCATCCGAGAAAGGCTCCCCCGCCATGGCCAGCCGCGAAATGTATTTCGGGACAAACTTCAATACTGTCCCTTGTCCAGTTTGCGGTGCGATGTTTTCCAGGTGCGGGTTGCCGAATCACATTCGCCGGCACCAGCACCTGGCCTTGCAGAAATCGCGGAAGGATCAAATCAACCGCAGATCTCCGGCATGGTGGGACGGCTGGAAAGAAGGCTACAAGCTGGGTATGCGCGATGGCGCAAACAGCGTCCGCAAGACGATCTCGGAAGGCAAACGACGGGGATCAAGAGGAAATGCACGCGTCCAGCCGGCACCGTGCCGGATAAGGGACCGCGGCGGATCAGCAAAAGAGCGGGAGAGGATTCTTATCGCGTAGGGGCTCAGGTGCGAATTTACGCGACCTCATCCGAATCGTTGTCCCCCTTTACTCGCACGAAGTTTCTCGGAATGCGCAACGGAACAGGCGGAAGTGTATTGTCCGACCGCACGAGCAAGCGTGAAGAACGGAACCTAAGCGGGTGCTCAGCATTCTTAAACGGCCTCACCGACGGCCGCAAGCTGCCGCGGTCATCGTCATCATCCCCCAGCGAACGAGGAGAAAAGAAATAATGAAGAGGAGTCTATTCATACTGGTTGCTGTGGTCCTCGCAGTAGCCGTTTGTGGTTTGGCGCAGGATTTGTCTTCTCCTGCCAAAGGGACCATCGTCGCTCCACCCAGCACTCTGAACCGGGTTCCCGGCAAGGTGCACACACCTTTGTATATCTTCATTCCAGCTGACAGAACCCAGTTCAACATTCCTAACGGCGAGAACCCTGCCACTCTGGCCTGCATTTATGGCGTCGTGGCGCCCACCAATGGTTGCCCGAAGAGCGGCACACTAATGCCCACCGGAGGAAGCAAAGTGATCGCGGTAGTCGAGTACGGCACCTATTCCAACGTACAGAGCGATCTGAATACGTTCTCGACTCAGTTTGGCTTGCCGGCCGTAACCATCACCCAGCTCTGCCTGCCTTCTCCACCGTGCGTGTCCAATGTTGGAAGCGGCTGGGACCTGGAAGAAGCGCTGGACGTGGAGTATGCCCATGCCATGGCGCCTCATGCTCAGATCATCATTGCCAGCTTCACCGATGATCCGATTGGCGACGGCGCCGAGACGGCCGCGGCCGATGCGGTTGCAGCGGCGGGCGGTGGCGAAGCCTCCAACAGCTGGACCTACAACGATGGCGAGAGCTGGTGTGGATCCGGCAACTGCGAGCTGCAATACGACCAGTACTTCAATGTGAACTCAGTCGTGTTCTTCGCGTCAGCGGGCGATTCTGGTTTGGGTGTGGCCTATCCCAGCATTTCGCCCAATGTGATTTCCGCCGGCGGCACGCTGATTCAGCGTGACAGCAGCGGGAACTTCACCACTGAGACCTGCTGGAACGGCAGCGGGGGCGGCATCAGTCAGTACGAGCCTCTGCCGAACTACCAGTTCATCGTTTCGAACAGGACGGGACCACACCGGGGCACGCCCGATTGGGCTGCCGATGCATCGCCGGCATCCGGCGTTGACATCTACAGCTCAACCTATTGCGGCGGATGGTGCACGGTCGGGGGAACCAGCGTGGCGTCACCGGTATTGGCCGGCATCACCAACGCAGCCGGCAACTTCCACCCGTCAAGTCAGAGCGACCTCAACACAACCTACGGGTACTACAAGACCCCAGGAGTCTATCGTTATTACTTCTTTGACATCATCAGTGGCAGCAACGGCTCGTCTGCGAAACAGGGTTGGGATGAGTGCACCGGCCTGGGCAGCCCAAGACATGAAGGTGGTTTCTAGCGATTAGCGTTAACTAATATGCTGTAGTTCCAGCCCTGCCGTTCGGCAGGGCTTTTTCGTGTTGCTCGGCCGAAAAACTATTGGCCTCCGTAGTAAGCATCAATATTCTTAGCGAATCTTGCCCAATGTGGGGAAGAACCTGCTACACTTTTTCTGAAGATCGTCCAGCCTCCTTGCATTACCCAAGACTCAATTTGCGTTTCGCTGATACCTGAGGTAACGAAGCGCAAGAAGGACGGCTGTGTTGTGGGGTTTCTCAGGCCAATCAAGTTTCAATCGAAAAAACTAGAGGAGAATCACAGTTAATGAAGAACCGTTATGCACGCCTGTGCCAGGGAATGGCGCTGGCGCTCCTAGCTTGCTTCTGTCTGTCGGTGCTCGCCGTAGCGCAGGACAGCTCAGTCAACGATGAACATGCAGTGGGTCGGTTTGTTGTCATTCCGGCCAAACCGGCCGCTCCCGGCAAAGAGCCCGCGGGAACTTTGCAGGAGTGGAACGGCTCGTTCACCTACAACGGAACCAACTATCCCTACGTGATGGTCGGTCAGGATCCTTCGACCAACCAAGGCGCGGAGATTCAAACCTGGATCGTTCCCGTAAAGCTTGTTCTTTCCGACGGCTCGGTGTGGGATCCACTCTCCGGCGGTCCTTCCAGCCCTCTGGCCCGGACCATTCTCTCGCCTATGTTTGACAACACCACCACCTACACCCAGGGCGGCGTGGATGTCGGCACGACCCAGTATGATGACGCCTACCAGCGCGCCAACTTCTGGAGCATCGTGCAGAACAATCCCAATTCGCACATTCTGTTGGGAGGCGCCACCGCTCGGATTGCCGTTCTGCCCGAGATCACGCTGAATGTCCCCTCGGGCGACGGTACCCAGTGCACAGAGTTTGGCATTAAAGTGGCGTGCGTCGACATCGACTACTACGACAACCAGATCAGCGCCTACATGGCGTCGAGCCAGACCATCAACCCCACGGGTTTCCCGATCTTCCTGAACGCTAACACCTACCTTACGGAAGGTGGATGCTGCATCGGCGGCTATCACAGCGCCAATGGCCCGCAGACCTACGCGAACTTCGAGTACATCACCACACCAGGTGTCTTCTCGCAGGACGTTTCGGCTCTGTCGCATGAAGTCGGTGAGTGGACGGACGATCCGCTGTATCCGAACGAGAACAACACTCCTTGCGGCATCCTGGAAGTTGGCGATCCGCTGGAGAACGGCCAGCCCGGCCATCCTTTTGGTACCTGGCCCTATCAGCTGCACGGCTTCACCTATCACCTGCAGGATCTGGTTATGCTGCGCTACTTCGGTGCTTCGTCCACCCTGTCGGTTAACGACTGGTGGACCTTCCAGGGTTACACCGGCATCACCACCATCTGCGAAGACGGTTCCTAGTTTTGGTTGAAACTTTAGCCCGCCCTCATGAGGGGCGGGCTTTTTGTTTGCGGTCGATCAGGAAGTGCGGCGTGTTCACCACGGAGGCACGGAGATCACGGAGAAAACTTTAGGAACAACAGACAGGCAAGCTGTTCATACAGGTTTCCGCGATCAGGCCGCTTCGGAGTTGAAGACCCAATGAAAACGATCGCACACTATGCCGGATAGAGATCCGGCCTGTACAATGTCCCCTGCTTTTGCAGTGAAAAAGGAAATTTCAGTTTCGAAATCAGGTGAGGAGATTCCGGGTGAAAATGTTGGTTAAGAAGGCTGGGCTATATCTGGCGCTGTTGCTGGCCGCGTCCGTACTCGTTCCCTCGGCGTTCTGCCAGGGTCTGCCGTCGTTCGGAAACGTAGTGATCGTGGTGGGCGAGAACCAGAATTACAGTACGAGCTACAACTCCAGTAACATGCCTTATTTGACCTCCCTCGCCAACAGCTATGGTCTGGGAGTGAACTACTACTCGGACACGCATCCTTCGATTGGCAACTATCTCAACTTAGTTACCGGGTATATTCTCACCGACGACGACAGCCAGACCCCGCAGAGCTTTCCAGTCTCGCTGAATAACATAGCCCTCGAGGTGCAGAACGCGGGTGGCACCTGGAAGGACTATGTAGAGAACCTCCCTAGCCCCACGGCATGCGGCGGACTGAATAAGGGAACTTACTACGTCCGCCACGATCCGCTCGAATATCTGACGACGATCAACCAGGAAAGAAGCAACTTTGTGTGCTTCAGTAAGTTCTCCCAGGATGTACTCTTGCACAGGTTGCCTACGCTCTCGTGGCTCGTGCCAAACGGGTGCGATGACGCGCACGACTGCTCCATCCAAACCTTCGACAACTGGCTGCACCAGGAAATCGGACCTTTGGTTCTGAGCTCCTACTTCAGGCCCGGGGGCACGGGATTGCTGATCATCGTTTTCGACGAGAACGCCGACGACGGATCGCCGGATTGCGAGACCACAACCGAAGGACTGGGTTGCGGCGGGCAGGTGGAACTGGTCGTGGTCAGTCCGTACAGCAAGAGAGGATACCAGTCGCCCGGCGGCGACACGCGGAACTACAACAGCAGTTACGATGAAGGGGACATCCTGCGCCTGATGTCGCAGGGACTCGGTCTGCCCACGTCCAATCTTGGCTGGGCAACCGACGGGTTGCCGATGGCCGATTTCTTCTCAAGCGACAGCCCAACAAAGTGAACCTTCTCATCAAGAATATGCGGGATGAGATGGCCTGTGGCTGCCTGTTCTCCAAGCTTGATGGGAACAGGCAGATTAATGTCCGGCCCCTACCGCGCCCTTGCGGCCGACGGTCTTCTTCAACAGGAAGACGATGGGGATGCAGGCGAAGCAGACTAACGCCAGATAACGGAAGTCATCGACATAGGACCAGAGCCGCGCCTGTGCCGTCAGTTCCACTCCGATCAAGGCGTACGCCTTGCGCACCGATTCCACTGGCCCGTAGCCCTGCTGGTAGAGATATGCCGACAGCTGGGTCACCTGATCCTGAAAGGCCCGAGCGCTGGGCGCCAGCGAATGCACCAGCTCGTTCTGATGGAGCTGCTCGTGCCGCGCGACGATAGTGTTCACGACCGAGATGCCAATGCTCCCGCCAACATTACGGAAGAGGTTGTAGAGACCGCTGGCGTTGCCGATCTCCTCGTTCGGCAGACCAGCGACCGTGGTCGCCGACAGTGGGACAAAGACAGAGCCTGAGCCAAATCCGCTGATGATAATTGCCCACAGGAACGACCACTGCGAGATGGCGAGATTCACCTCTCCGAACCACAAGCCAGAGATGCCAAACATCGCGAATCCCATGGCGATCAGCCATCGGTTATCGATCTTGGCGGTGAGAATGCCGATGATCGGCATGGCGATGATAGCGCCGATGCCGCGCGGACTCACCGCCCAGCCAGCTGCGTAGGCGGTATACCCCAACAGTTCCTGATAGAACAGCGGAAGCAAGGTGATCAGCCCATAAAGGGCGCCTCCAAAGATGCCGATCAGGATGCAGCCTAATCGGAAGTTTCGATACTTGAAGACGCGCAGATCCACCAGCGGCTTGTCATGAACCAGCTGGCGGATGATAAAGGCGACAAACGAAATCACCAACAGCGCCGCCGTCCAGCGAATCCAGGTAGCTCCGAACCAGTCGTCTTCCTGACCCTTGTCGAGGATGATCTGTAGCGCGCCTAGCCACACTGCCAGCAATCCCAGGCCGATGGCGTCAATCCTGCCCGGCTTGGCGTTCTTGATGTACGACGGATCTTCGACGAAGCGCATGATCAGCAGGACCGCCAGGATCCCGATTGGGATGTTGATATAGAAGGCCCAGCGCCAGGAATAGGTGTCGGTGAGGTAGCCCCCGAGCGTAGGACCCAACACAGGAGCCACTACAACGCCGAGCGCAAATACGGCCAAGGCCGAGCCGCGTTTATCGGGAGGAAAGCTTTCCAGCAGAATCGACTGCGAGAGCGGCTGCAGCGCGCCACCTCCAGCGCCCTGGACGGCGCGGGCTAGCAGGATCATCCCCAAACTGGTCGCCGCGCCGCAGGCGAAGGAAGAGACGGTAAAGATGATGATGCAGGTGACCAGAAAACGCTTGCGGCCGAACTTCAGCGAGAACCACGTGCTCGCCGGCAATATGATCGCGTTCGCCACCAGATAGCTGGTGAGTACCCAGGTGGCTTCGTCGTTGGTGGCGGAAAGACTGCCGGCAATGTAGGGCAGAGCCACCGAGGCGATGGAGGTGTCCAGTACCTCCATGCAGGTTGCCAGCATGACCGAGACGGCAATCAGCCAGGGGCTGGTCACGGGGCGGCTGGCGCTGAAGCCCTGCGAACCGGCGATTGTCGTGCTGGCCATCGATCGTTCCTGGGGGCGAAGAATCTATGGCGAACCGGCTTGCGATTCACAAATGCGCCAGTGCGCGAAAAGCTTACAGATGCGGGCCGTGGTGCGAACGATTCCCGCATCCCGTTAATGGCAGAATAATCAGCTTGAGTGGCCGTTCCGGCTGCTGTCGCGAGGCCGGATTCCTCGTTGTTTTCCGTCCGGTGGAATAGGTGCCCCAAGGCAAGCTGCGGGCTTGCCACGATTGCTAATAATATAGACTGATCAGCACCCCACCTCCTGCATGGGAAACCTGAGCCAGGATTTTCGCTATGGATTGCGCATGCTGCGGAAGAATCCCGGCTTTACCGCGGTTACCGTAATCACTCTGGCTCTGGCGATCGGAGCAAACACCGCGATCTTCTCGGTGGTGTATCCGGTTCTGCTGCGTCCCCTGCCATTTCGCGATGCGCAACAGCTGGTGACGATTGGCGAGGGCCGTCACCGCACGGCGTGCTGTGCGTATAGCGCCTCCTATCCGGATTTCCTCGACTGGAGGCGTACCACAAAAAGCTTCCAGTCGCTTGGCGGCTTCGCTTACGACGCCTTCACGCTGAGTGGCAACGGGGAACCGAAGACCATGTTCTGCGCCATGGTCACCACGAATTTCTTTGCGACGCTGGGCGTGAGCCCGATCCTGGGACGCGATTTCGTGGCCGGTGAGGACCTGCCCGAAGGTCAGGGGCCGACCGTCGCCCTGCTGAGCTACAACTTCTGGCGAAGTGATTTCTCCGCCGACCCCAGCGTTGTGGGACGCGTCCTGCGCCTCGATGGCAAGCCGGTCACCGTAGTCGGCATCCTGCCGCGGGATTTCGAATTCAGTCCGGCCGGCGTGGCGCCGATCTGGGTGCCGCTGCACTTGAACAACTATGAAACCGCGGCGAGAGACGGACGCTGGTTGAATGTCATCGCGAGGCTCGCGCCGGGCGTCACTCTGGAGCAGGCGCGGGCGGAGATGGAGGCCGTCAACGCGCAACTGGCGCGCGCGTATCCGCGGGAGAATGCGGCGGTCAGCGTCAACGTCGAACCGCTGCGCGCGGAGATCGTCGGCAAGATTCGCCCGCTGTTGCTGGTGCTGTTTGGAGCAGTGTGCTTTGTTCTGCTGATCGCCTGCGCCAACATTGCCAACCTGATGATGAGCCGCTCCATCGATCGCCGGCGCGAGTTCGCGGTGCGCTCTGCGCTGGGAGCTAAGCAGATTCATCTGGTGCTGCAGTTGCTGATTGAGAGTTTGCTGCTCTCGGTCGGCGGGGCCATCGTCGGATTTCTGGGAGCCGCGATCGGCGTGTGGCTGCTGGTGCGAGCCGTTCCCGAATCGCAACTTGTCGCGATGCCCTATCTGGCGGATGTTGGCATCAGTTTTCCGGTGATGGCTTACATCGCCGGAATTACTGTGCTGACGGCCGTTCTGTTCGGCCTGGGACCCGGATTGTCGGTTCCGCAAACGCCGATCACCGAAGTGCTGAAAGACGAATCCCGCGGCGGAACGAGCGGCTCGCGTGCGCGCATTCGGAATGTGCTGGTCACGGGCGAGATCGCCATTTCGCTGGTGCTGCTGGTGGCCGGCGGGCTGATGCTGCAGAATCTTCGCAGGCTGCTGCAGCAGAATCCAGGATTCGAGCCTGATCATGTGCTCACCTTTCTCGTCAGCCTGCCTTCGTCGTACCCGGTTTCGAAAGACTGGCCCTTCAACGATCCCAAAGGCCTGCAGTTGATGCACGAGTTCCTGGAGCGGCTGCGCAGTGCGCCCGGCGTCGTGGGCGCGTCCGCCACCAGCAGTCTGCCCGTGGCCGGCAATCGCTCCGGCAATCGCTTCGTGATCGAAGGGCAAGCCGTCGCTCCCGGCGAGGAAGAGTCGTCAATTTCAAGGCGTGTCGAGCGGAATTATTTCGACGTGATGAAGATCCCGCTGCTGCGTGGGCGCTCGTTTACGGCGGCAGAAACGGCCACGTCACCCTGGGTAGTGATCGTGAATGAAGCCTGGGTGAAGCGCTACTGGCCCAACGGCGAGAATCCCATCGGCAAGCGCATTCGCATGACTCGCGCTCGGGAAGAGCCGTTTCGCGAGATCGTCGGAGTTGTAGGCGATGCCGCCGAAGACAGCCTCGCAGTGCCTCCGCCACCCGTAATGTATCTCCCGGTCGATCAGGATTCGGGATATTCGTCCTACCTGAATTATGTGATTCGCACGCAGGGTGATCCTATTGCGATGTTAGGAACCGCGCGAGCGACGGTGCGCTCGATTGATCCCGAGCTGGCCTTCATTCAGCCGCAGTCCCTGGAGGAATTTGTCGACCGCTCGCCCGCCGTCTTTCTGCGACGCTATCCGTTCTACCTGATCGGCAGCTTCGCCGCGCTGGCACTTGCGTTGGCGATGATCGGGCTCTATGGCCTGATCTCGTATTCGGTACTGCAGCGCACACGCGAGATCGGCATTCGCATGGCACTGGGCGCCGGGCGCGATGACATCCTGAAGCTCATGATCCGTCAGGGCGTCATCGCGGCGGTTACCGGCGTCGTGATCGGGCTGCTCGGGACGCTGGCTTTGACGCGAGTGATGGCCACCGTGCTCTATGGTGTGAGTTCCATCAACTGGGTGATTTTCATCGGCGTGTCACTTCTGCTGCTGCTGGTTGCGCTGACGGCTTCCTACATTCCTGCCCGCAGAGCCACAGAGGTCGATCCCATGATTGCCTTGCGAAATGAGTGAGCCGCGCGGGTCAATTTGAAATTCTGATTATGCCTCCGGCGGGTGGAGCACGCCTTTCAGGCGTGCAGTTGCAGGCTTCTCGGGGCGTCCGGCTTCAGCCGCTGAGGGAAACGATTACCTCAGGCGCTAAAGCGCGCGTTTCAAATTTAGTCGCGATCTGCACGCCTGAAAGGCGTGCTCCACCCGCTAGGATTGAATTCAAACTGATCCACTACGCGCGGTTGACCGGTAGCAATCTCGCCCGTAGGCTATTCGAATGACAATTTCTGCACGTAATCAGCTTGCCGGAACGGTGGAGTCGGTCACCCTCGGCGACATCATGGCGCACGTCGTCATTCGCGTTGGCAACAACCAGATCGAGAGCGTGATTACTCGCGCCAGTGCCGAGTCGCTAGGATTGAAGAAGGGCGATTCGGTCCGCGCCATCATCAAGTCAACTGAAGTGATGGTGCAAAAGGATTAGGGCGCGCGGCGAACGGTGATCGTCTCAACCATGCGCACGCTGCGCGCGGGCCGCTTGTCTTGCGGCGCGACCACGCGCACCGGTCCTTGCTTGTCGTCGAGCGGCTTGCCCTCGCTGCTGATGGCGACGAGGACTTGGTTGTCCTGGAACGCCGCATCGAGTTCGGCCAGAGCGAAGACCGCGCTGTAACCATCGCGTCCCGTGACTTCGACATAATCCCGCATCTCACCACCTCGCAACTTTTCGCCGGCCGGCGTGGCGACCTTCGCCAGAATGTCCCTGAGCAGGACGCCTTCGTATTTCTCCAGCGATTTCGTATGCGGATTGTTTATGGTCACCGATTGCTGCGGCATCTGGCGGAGCTGATCAAGCGTAAGCGTCAGCTTATTGCTATCGAGTCCCACGATCGTAACGGCGGTTTGATTCTGCTGTGCGGCTGCGATGCTGCACAGCGCAATTGCGGCGAGCAACGGTGCGATCAATCGGTTTCGCATGACCCCTCTCGGCGCGTGAGTAACAGCTCGGCATTACAGTGTAGGGGATTTGCCGATGCAGTGCGGTAAACTGCAGTTCACGCGGCCATGACCACTGACACGTTCGGCTTCACGCCGGCAGAGCTACGCAAACTGCGCAGTCTGAAGGACCCCTACGGGATTCAATGCTTCCTGAATGACATGCCGTATCACCTTGCCGATACGGCGTGGTCGCCGCGGCGCGTCTTACGCGAGAACACATCGCATTGTTTCGAAGGCGCAATTTTCGCGGCTGCCGCACTGCGCGCCAACGGCTATCCGCCGCTGATCCTCGATTTTGAGGCCGAGCACGACACCGACCACGTCATCGCCGTTTATCGTGTGAAAGGACATTGGGGAGCTATCGCCAAGTCAAACTACACCAGCTGCCGTTATCGCGAGCCGGTCTATCGCTCACTGCGCGAACTGGCGATGAGCTACTTCGATACCTACTTCAACCTGCGGCGGCAGCGCACGATGAGGACTTTTTCCCGGCCGGTCAACCTGAAGCGCTTTGACGATCAGCAATGGATGACCACCGACAAGGGCATCTGGTTCATCATCTATTACCTGCTGGAGATCCATCATTACAAGCTGCTGTCGCGGGCGATGATCAAGCGCCTGCATCGCGTCGACGAGCGGACCTTCAAAGCCGAGACGTTGGGCAAGGCATATAAGAAATTGGCTGGCGAATAGCGCACTAGCTCTTCAGGATCGACATGTAGGCCTGCCAGGGTCCTACTTCGTAGGAGTACTGTTTGGCGGTGACGCGGGCAACCTGCGACAGGTGCGAGAGATCGTGTACCACCCACGAGGAGATCAGCTGGCCCAGCGTGACCGGGCCGAGCTCGGGATGCGTGCCGCGGCGCGAGAGATCGTCGCTGGTGAGATTGAGGTTTTGCAGGATGGTGACGTTTTCGGCGCGCATGAAGGCAAACTGGTCGAGCAGGGCGCTGATGGGGCGCGACTGGTCTTCACGGAACTGGGCGAAGCGATCGAAGGGCTCGAAGGCATGTTTCTCGCCACGCTCAAGGATGATGCGCACGCGCGGAATCCAATCGGTAAGCTCGCCGTGGATGAGATGTCCCACAATGTCGTAGGCGCTCCACGTGCCGCCGCCTTCGTTGCACTTCAGCCATGTCTCGGGAATTCCGGCGACCATCGCGGTCAGCGTGGCCGGAGTTTTGCGCAGAATCTGGGTAGCTTCGGCAAGTTTCAACTGCATAGGATCCTCTTTGATTACGGCAGACGATTGCACACCATCGCCCTGCAGACGTGAGACCTGGAGCCCCGCCGTTTCCGAACGGATATACGTAGCCGGACGGCAAAAGTTCCGGCGGATGGTCAACGGTAAAAGGCTTGGAATCGACGACGCAGCGAGGCGCTACGGCCTAAGATCGTCAGGAACTACTCCGTAACGCCACTGCTGAGTTGGGGCCAGCGCAGCACCGCGGTGATCCAGAAGAAGATTCCCAGCAGGGCCACCAGCAGGGCAAGAGATCCGTCGCCAAGCACCTCGCCGTAATCGACCGCGGTTGTATGCGCGACAAGCAGCTGGTAGGTGTTCCACGACATGCAAACCGTCGCGTATAGACCAACCAGAGTGAGCCAGACTCCGGCCCAAAGCCGCTGATAGATGGCAAGAATGGAGCCAGGCAGGGTGGAGAACATCAAAGCCCCAATGGCATATCGCTGCCAAGGGCTATCGTGCAAACCTGCGGTGTACAACATGACCGGAGCCACCAGAGCCAGCAGCGAGATGCCCATAACAACACCGGCCGCAACCATACCCCACGACAGGGCCGACTTCGACATACGTAACTTTGCCCTCTACCGAAACGTGATGGTGAAACCTGAATTGGTTGGAACCGCAAATTATACCGCAAGAGATTTTGGTTGGAGCAGGCAGATTGGAATGGCTGAATCCGGGTGGTTACTTTCGGGAAAGCGCGGTTGATGGCTGAGAGCTGACAGCTAAGATGGTCGGGACGGGCAGATTTGAACTGCCGACCCCTCGCACCCCAAGCGAGTGCTCTACCAGGCTGAGCCACGTCCCGACAGGTGAGCGATCCGGCCCCGAAGCGGGCCGGAAGGGGTTTCGAGGTCACGATCAGTTTATCACTCAAGCGCCGGGTGTGAGCGATCTCGATCATGAACAGGGCGCGGAAAGATTCGTAGTGCGAGAGCTTGTGCCGTCGGCTTAAGGCCGACTCGGGAAGACAACACAACCTGCCTGGACGCTGGCCTGAAGGCCAGGGCTACCCGAAAAGCAACTCCTGCGAAGTCCGTATGGATTGGTGTGATCGGCCGCAACTGGCCCAGTGGACGAGGGAGATGGGAAATGATATCCGGTGATGACGCTCAGATAGAGGTGGTGGTGCGCTGCAGCCAATCTCTTACGCAGCAGGCTTCGGACAACTATCGTTCGTTGACCGCCTTCAGCGGCTGAGAGCTGTCGCTGTTCAGGCTGGGAATCAGGATGTCCAGTAGCTTTCGGATGTCAGCGGTGTCGTAGTCGGCGCGCAGTTCGGAGCGCCGGGCGACGACCTGATCGCGCAGCAGGGCTTCGGTCATACCCATGATGGCGGAGCGCACTGCATCCAGACTAAGGTCGGCGCGGATGTGGCCCTGGTCGCGCATCTCAGTTAATACGCCACTCATCATTTCGGAGAATTGCTGATAGCCGCGGCTGATCAGGACATCGCGATTGTCCTTGCGGACGCGGCGCGCTTCCAACGCAGCCAGCTCCTTCAACTCCTGATCGCTTTCAACTTCGAGGATTATCGCATCCAACATGGACATCAGGCGCTCGATGGGAGAGTTGGCGTGGCTGGCTGTCTGCACGCGCTCGATGATGTTGGACCAGCCGCGGTCAAAGATGGCAGCCAGCAATCCCTGCTTGCTGCCGAAGTGCTTCATCAGCTGCGATTCGCTGGTACCGGCATCGCGGGCGATGGCGACGGTGCTGGAGTTTTCGTAGCCGTTGCGCGCAAACAGATGCTTGGCTGAAAGCAGGATGCGGTCGCGGGAGGAGACAGCAGGCATCGAGGCTACAGCAGGCACGTCACGTTCCGGCATATACATCCCCCAAACTCGCACCAACACCGCCTCCGAGTAAAAGTTGCGTAAGATTTTCAGAATTGTTCGAAAACGGTGATGAGTGGGCCCGCGCGGTGCGGACGTCGGGAGAGATTGAGTCGCGCATAGCACGCAGGTGTGGGGATGCGATGGGTTCGAAGACGCACGGGGAGCGATTCACAGCTCCCATGCGGTCGTATGCGGTGCGATGCCTGCTAGTGAGAGCTGGCGGTCTTGTGAGCCTGGGTGCTGGGACCGGCTTCCTTCATCACCGTGTCCAGCGTCTGGTAGAGCTGCGTGATGTCGCTGACCTCGGTGACGGAAGCGCCGTGACCGGACTCATTCACGATGTAGATCGTCGGGGTGTGATCGAGCGGGATGCGAGCGCCCATGGAGCGATCAGCTTCGATCTTGGCAGCCAGGGTTCCCTGAGGATCGACGACGAAGGGCAGAGTGGTCTTGTGGTCCTCGGCCCACTTCTCCGTCATGCCGCGCAGGCTCGCCTTGGTGATGTAGTTCTGGTTCGCGAAGACCCAGAGGCGATAGTCGTCGCCCAGCTTCACCGAAATCGTGTCGAAGTAACGGGCATTGAGCGCAGCTTCATACGACCAGGGATGCTGGCGCAGCGGGAAGTCGTATTGCACCAGCGGGATGTTGTATTTCTTGGAGGCTTCGTGCAGCAGCGGCGCGGCCTTGGCGCACTGCGGACACTCGAGATCTTCGAATACGATGATGGCCACCTTGGAACCCTTGGGGGCCTTCAGCATGGAAGTGTCGGCAGACCAGGCCAGCGTGTTGGCAAGCAACAGAGCAATCGCCGCAGCAAAATGCACGAAAGAAAAATGCTTCATCCGGGAAGTTTCCTTTTGCGCCGGAGCAGCCGGCGAACTCAGCAGGGAATAGAGAGATTATAGCAATGGATTCGGGCCTGATGAATCCTGACGAGGCGCTGGATATGTCGAAGTGGGCCAAGATTGGCGCATCGGATCGCGGGTTTTACAGATATAATGACGCGATCCAATGACCCTTAACTCTGGTACCAAACTGGGTGCCTACCAAATTCAATCTGCCATTGGCGCGGGCGGAATGGGTGAGGTGTATCGCGCCGTCGACACGCGGCTGAACCGCACGGTCGCCATCAAGGTTCTGCCCGGCCACCTTTCCGAGAGCCCGGAAGCGAAGGAACGCTTCGATCGCGAGGCGCGAGCCATCTCGGCCTTGAATCATGCGCGCATCTGCACGCTCTACGACGTTGGCCATCAGGATGGAACCGATTTCCTGATCATGGAGTATCTGGAGGGCGAGTCGCTGGCCGACCGCTTGCGCAAAGGCGCGCTGCCGCTGAAGGAGACGCTCAAGATCGGCATCGACGTCTGCGAGGCGCTGGAAGCGGCGCATCGGAACGGCATTGTTCATCGCGATCTGAAGCCGGGCAACATCATGCTGACGCCGGGCGGCGCCAAGCTGATGGACTTCGGCCTGGCGAAGCCGCTGGGTGTGGCTGCGGCGAGCTCGCGTGCGGCATCGGCTCCATCGTTCACTGCGGTAGCTACGGCGCTCGGATCGAGTCCGATCAGCCCGCTGACTTCTGCGGGAACGATTGTCGGCACGATTCAATACATGGCGCCGGAGCAGATTGAAGGCAGGGAAGCCGATGCGCGCTCCGACATTTTTGCGCTCGGATCGGTGCTGTACGAGATGGCGGCGGGCAAGCGGCCGTTCGAAGGCAAGAGCCAGATCTCGCTGGCGTCGGCGATTCTGGAGAAAGATCCCGAGCCAATCAGCGCGATCAAGCCGATGACGCCACCGGCGCTCGACTACACGGTCAAGACCTGCCTGCAGAAAAACCCCGACGACCGTTTTCAGACGGCGCATGACGTCAAACTGCAATTGCAGTGGATCGGGACCAGCAGTTCCTCGACCGGAATGAAGGCGATGCCGGCAGCGCCGCCAAAGCGGGGACATCTTGCCTGGATCGTTGCGGCGGTTGCCGCTCTTGTGGTCATTGGGATTACGGCATTCTCGTTGACTCGCTCGGCGCCGTGGATGCAGGTCATGCGCACCATGATCAATCCGCCGGAGAAGGCGATACTGAATCTGGCAGGCGATTCGGCCGGACCTCCGGTGCTCTCGCCTGACGGGAAAACGCTCGCCTTCACCGCAACGAAACAGGACGGATCGACTGCGGTCTGGGTGCGTGCGATGGATTCTCTGGAGGGGCAGCCCCTGCAGGGCAGCGAGAACGCTGTGTTTCCGTTCTGGTCGCCGGACAGCCACGCGCTAGGATTTTTTGCCGATGGCAAGCTGAAGACGATCGATCTGAATGGCAGCTCGCCGCAGATTATTGCTGACGCTCCGTTCGGACGTGGCGGAGCCTGGGGAGCGGACGGCGTGATTCTCTTCGCGCCCGGGACGCTGAGCCCGCTGATGCGCGTTAACGCCACCGGTGGAACGCCGGTTCAGGTTACGAAGATCGATACTTCGCAGCATTCGTCGCATCGCTGGCCGTTCTTCCTGCCCGATGGCAAGCATTTTCTTTATCTCGCCATCAATCACTCGCCCTCGAAGTGGAATAACGACACGGTCTACTTCGCGTCGCTGGACGGGAAAGAGAACAAGCCGCTGTTTCACTCCCTGTCGAATGCCACGTACGCGGATGGATACCTGCTCTTCGCGCGCAACGACAGGTTGATGGCGCAACCGTTCGATCCCAGCAATGGAAAGCTCAGCGGCGAAGCCGTGGAGATCGCCAAAGGTGTGTTGAATGACCAGACCACCTGGCACATAGATGTTTCGGCCTTCAGCGACAAACTGCTGGTGCTGGGCAGCGGCGGCGCGGCGAACTGGCAGTTGCTGTGGATGGACCGTGATGGGAAGCAGCTCACGACCATCGCCGAAAACCTGCCCAATCTGCAACGATCGATGTTGTCGCCGCAGGGGGACCGCGTGGCGGTTGAGATGGACGATGGACAGGCAGATATCTATGTGCTCGATCTGGCGCGCGGCGTGCGCACACGGCTCACCTTCGGCCCGATCGCCAACCAGAGTCCGGCGTGGTCGCCCGACGGCAAGTGGATCGCTTATGTTTCCGACAACGGTGGGCACGCGGTTCTTGCCCGCAAACCCGCCGATGGCAGCGGGCCGGAAGAGCAACTGTACGCCGAGGACCAGCTCGTCTTTATCAGCCAATGGACCCACGACAGCAAGTACTTGGTCTATAACCGCGGGCCGATTGGCGCTGAAGACCTGTGGGCCCTGCCGCTGGAGGGAGAGCGCAAGCCGTTTCTGCTGGTAAAGCACGGTTCGGAGGGACAGGTTTCGCCCGACGGGCGCTGGCTGGCCTATGCGTCGAACGAGTCTGGCGCAAGCGAAGTGTATGTCTCGGCGTTCCGCGGCCCAGGAAAATGGCAGGTCTCCTCTCATGGCGGCGTGTGGACCATGTGGAGCAGCGACGGCAAGCAGCTTTACTACATGGAGCCGAAGCTGAGCCTTTATTCCGTGCCGGTAACGGAATCCGGAGGGGCGCTGCAGTTCGGCTCGGCGCAACTGCTGATGAGCAACTGGTCGTCGCCGCAGTTCTTCTTCGATGTTTCGCCGGATGGAAAGAAAATCCTTCTCGATCGCATTGCGCAGCAGGTCGGCCAATCGGTGACCGTGGTGACGAATTACGGCGCGGAGCTGAAGAAGAAGTAAACGAGGGCGAGATCGCGTCTCGTTTTTTGCGCGCAGCGTACAACATCTAAGAAAAGCAGGTCCTTCGACTACGCGTCCGCCCGCCGCAACCGCAGCGGCGGAAAGGCAAAGGCGCGAACGCTCCGCTCAGGATGACAAATTTTAAAAGGGGCCACGATCGGCACGACCAAGGTGTCTGCGTGAGAACCATGCCGTCCCTAAAGGGACTCGGGTTCTTTTCCCACTTACCCAGGACTCCGCTGCGCTGCGTCCTGGGCTACGGCAACTCCACCCCTTCGGGGTTCTATTTTCGTGCGTCATGTTCCACTGCCAAAGTCTAACGTTAGTTCTCACGCAGACACCAAGGTCGTGCCCTGACACCAACCCTTTGCCTAATGGTTGGTCCCCACGGGCTGCTGTTGCTCGCGATAGAAGAAGAGCAGGTCGAGCGATACGGTTTCGGCGCCAACTTGTCGCAACAGTGTCGTGACCTGTCCGCGATGATTGGTGCCGTGATTCACGACATGCTGCAACAGCTGCACCATCGGCATGGAAAATTCCTTGCCGTCGGAGCCGTTGTAGCGCAGCGGTGCGTGGAGATTATCGTCAGTCAAGGTACGCAGGAATTGCTGCCGCTCCTGCTCAAGGGAGTCGGCGAAGCTGCGCAGGCCGGAGACGGTCCTCAGTTTTTCGACGTCGACGCCGTGCTTTTGCATCAGGTTCGGCAGAGAAAAGGCCCCGTCGGCGCGCGGCGAAGTTCCTTTCCAGCGCATCAGCCAGATCCACTCCGCGCCGATAATGTGCGCGACCGATTCCTGGACCGAGGGGAAGCTGCTCTGGATCACGCTGGTGAATTGCTGGTCGCTAAGCTTGTCCAGAGTGGAGAACATGCGGCGGTTGGCCCAGAGGTTGTAAGCGTAGAGACTGCGGATGTCGTTGAGGTCCATAACGGCTCCAGATGCGCTGGCGACAGATTAGTCGCAACGGATGATGCGGGCGAGGGGCGCGAGCGAATCGGAGATGACCTCAACCGCAGCGACGCGTTACGCAGCGTGAGTGCTCCGATACGTTGGTTATCGGTGCCAGAGAAAGTGGAGACGAGGTAGCAGTCGGAAGCAGGGTTTGTGCATTGAGAGCTCCTCGCCTCCATGCAAAAACCCTGCGTTGAACATTACGTGGCCTTCCCGCCGATACTAGCGGACGTTGCGAGCCTCCAGCGCCGAACTTGCGGTAATCACACCGAACAGGCCGTTGCTATAACCTCCTGGACCAGCGGTGAAATAGAGCTGGCCTGGCGAGGTGACGGAGGGCGATGCCGCAAACATGAGTCCCCAGAGTCCGCTGATCGTGATGGGAGATCCATCCTCATTCAGGTATCCCAGGAATGCTCCAGTATTGGGGTTGTAAGCGGCGATCCAGCCGCTGCCGAGGTTGCCCACCAGCAACGCGCCGCTCATCGGTCCGAAATTCAGCGGAGCCAACGCTACGCTCCACGGAGTGTCCAGGCCGATGCCCGAAACTAAATGCGCTTGCGATCCGCCGCTCAGGTCAAACGTGTCCACGTATCCAGTCCCGCTGCCTCTTTTTGTGAAAGTGACAAAAAGAGTGTGGCGGATTACCTGAATACCGTAAGGTGTGAATCCAGTGGGCAGCGTGGTATCGGTGAAAGATTTCACCAGATTGAAGTTGCCGTCGTAGATGTCGATCAGGTTGTTGTTGGTGTCGGCGGCATAAATGAAATCCCCCGAGGCGGTGTAGGCAATCGCCAGGCCGGTGTAGACAGCCTTTGCAGCTGAGTTATTGATGGCGATGACGGCATTGGTTTTGTCCACCTTGGGATTCCACCCGCTGATGGTGCCATCCTCGGTGGCGAACAGGAACAGAGCAGGCGCCGAATTGCTTCCTTCCGTGATCTGGAAATCGGAAGAAGTGTTGGCGACGATGCCGGTGGGGCTGCCGATCCCACTGCCGCTGGCTGGAGGAATTGTGACCACCAGGGATTGAGGTTCACCCTGGAGGTTGTAGATGGTCGACAGCCCGGTGCCATTATCACTTACCCAGAACGGTCCTCCGGGCAGGGCGGCGATGCCCCAGGCATTCACCAGGTTGGGATCAGTGAAGCTTCCTTGTCCGGATACATTGCTGGTTAGGTTGGTCTGGGAATATTGGGCGGTTGCTGAAATGGCGAGTAGCAGCATAGCAGCGAGCAGCACTACACTACCGCGGAGAAAAGCCAGGTTAGAGTTACGCGCGGATACGAACATACGTCCTCCTGCATGAATCGAAGTGTCTTGACCCGCATTCGACTCTAAGGAGCACGAAGATCGCGGTTGTCATCTCGCGGTCAAAGAATTGTCACTTTCTCCTGACCTGCTCGATCAACGGGAGAGATTTGTCACTGGGATGGCGAATGTCCGACGGCTCGCACGCCTGGCAGATCGGCGTGGAGAGGTGATGGATTTTCTTGTGCGGCGTGAGTGTGCGAGGACTATTCGCCGCCGTGATGCATCGGCGGTTCGTCTGAGGCAGACGCCAAGTTCATACCGCCTTCGCTGAAATTCGCGAGATAGGCGCTGCGGCGGCCGTGCGAAGTCCACTGCGAATCCAGTCCATCGCCCTGAAACTCGTCGGTTAAAGCGACGGCTGAAGTCGCGTGCTCGACGTTGGTCAGCGGCGGATAAAAGTCGGTCTCGTTGCCGCAGATGTGATCGCAATGATTCAGCGGACGGGTGACGATGGTCGCGAGGTGTCCGGCGCGCAGGATGGCGTGACCTTGCTGCGGATCGCTGGGCATGTCGAGGATGACGGGCACAACGTCCACGCGCACAATGTTCTCCAGCAGCTTGCCGCCCTCGTGCTGTGCCAGGGCGATGAGCGCTTCGCGCTGCGCCGGATTGGCTGCGTCATCGACCATCAGCATGGTTTGCGCGGGATAGGGATTGTCGTAAGGATCGCCCAGTGTTGCACGCGCGCGAACGGCAGCAGCGACGGTCAAGCCGTCGAGCTTAACGCCGTTCCACTCCCCTTGCTCGACATGCCAAGCCAGCAGCGCCTGATTGCCGGTGAGCCCGGTCTCGCCATTGGCGAAGCATTGCGCAACGTAAACGTCGGTGGAGCGCGACTCAAGGTATTCGCCGCGGATCTGTTGCGCCTGCAGGGAACCGGCTCCCGCGACCAGCAAAAGCGATGCGGCAAGAATTGCGCTGCGCATGAATGTGGGACTCCTCACCCTATGAATATTGTAGATGAGGAGAAGCGCAGCGCGGTTTCTGCAGTTTCAGGCCGATTAGGAAGCGCCGCGAAGTGCCACTATTGCGCCACCATCGTCATGGTTCCGCTGGAGGCGGGACAGGTGGAACTGGCGGCGTTATTGTACGATCCGGAAATCGTCGAGGTCGTAGTTGTCGGTACGCTCCCGTTGGCGCTGATGATGGTGCTGCTGGAGGTATCCGTGATGGTCATGTTGAAGGTACCGGTGCTGCTGGTGGTGGCGGTGAGGGACAGCGAGTTGCCATTGATGCACATGTTGGTGGGAATCGCCACGCTGCCGTTGTAGGTGGTGGAGGCGCCGCTGTAGTTGTTAGTGCCCTCCGACGAGATGGCCACGGCGAAGACGTACACGGGAGTTGTGCTGCCCGTCGGATACATGGCGACATTCCAGTTGCCGAATAGGCCAACATTGGTGGCAGGATTGTTGTAGCCGCTGCCGCAAGCGGCGGTCATGACGAGCAGGAAGATTACCAGTAAGCCGGAGAGACGTCGCATAGAGAGAAAATTCCTTTAGTGGCGCTTGTAGCTTTCAGTTTCGCACACTACGGTCCTAGCCCAGCGTACTATAACCCCGTTTGCCGGGGAAAGTTCTGACAGCAGGTTTTCGCTAAACATTCCGGTTGGGCGCAGCGCGCGGGTCTGGTCTTCCCCTAAAATAAAGGTCATGCCTGACGCACTGTTGCGGTATCGATCTGAATTTCCGATTCTTGAACGCACCACCTATCTCATCAGCAATTCGCTGGGCGCGATGCCGCGCGGCGTGGAAGATGCGCTGCATCACTACACCGAGACCTGGAACACCCGCGGGGTGCGCTCCTGGGAAGAAGAATGGTGGATGCTGGCGGCGGAGGTGGGCGACGAGATCGGCGCGCTGTTCAACGCTCCGGCGGGATCGGTGGCGTGCCTGCAAAATGTTACGTCATGCCAGGCGACGGTGGCGTCGTGCTTCGACTTCACGGGCCGCCGCAACAAGGTGGTTTATAGCGATCTGAATTTTCCCTCGGTGATGTACTTCTGGGAGGCGCAGCGGCGGCGCGGAGCGCGCATCGAGATGGTGCCGAACGACGATACCATCCACGTCAACACCGAGCGGTTGCTGGATGCGATCGACGAAGAAACGCTGCTGGTGCCGATTTCGCATGTCATCTTCCGCAGCGCGTTCATTCAGGATGTCGAGGCGATCGTCGAGAAGGCGCATCGCGTCGGAGCATATGTTCTGCTCGATTCGTTCCAGGCGACGGGCACGATTCCCTTTGACGTGCAGAGACTCAATGTCGACTTCTGCACTGGCGGCGTCTTGAAGTGGCTGTGCGGTGGGCCGGGTACGGCGTATCTCTATGTGCGGCCGGATCTGGCGAAGACGCTGGAGCCGACGTTCACTGGCTGGTTCGGACACGAGAATCCCTTTGGCTTCGAGATCGGCCCAACGCGCTACTCGCCGACGATCTATCGCTTCTCGCAGGGGACGTCGAACATTCCCGCGCTGACGGTTGCGCGGCCGGGATTGAAGATCATTCGCGAGGCCGGAATCGAGAACATTCGCAAGCGGTCGAAGTGCCAGACGGCGCTGTTGATGGACATGGCGTCGCAGCGCGGCTGGCGCGTGAATACGCCGATGAATCCGGAGCGGCGCGCGGGAACGGTTTCCATCGATATGCCGAACGCGCAGCAGGTCTGCACGGAGCTGCTGAAGCGCGAGATCCTCGTCGACTATCGACCGAAGGCGGGCGTTCGCTTTTCGCCGCATTTCTATAACACGGATGAAGAGATCACCAGCGCCATCGCGGCGGTGGAAGAGATCCTGAGCGGGATGCAGGTGGGGGCGTAACGCTTCATTCTTCGGCAATCATTCCAATCGCGATTCAGAGCTCTGCCGTTCCTACGGGACTCTAAGTCAACTGGAACACTCCCAGCCTTGAGAGGCTGGGCTAGAAGACATCACCCCCATCTCAGAAATTGCTTCGTGTCAGGGCACGACTTCAGTCGTGCCGAAAGGTCGGAAAAACGGCTGGGGCTTTAGCCCTGCATCAACGATCGCAGGGGCTAAAGCCCGGAGTCTCTTGCCCAGCTGCGGCACGGCTAAAGCCGTGCCCTGATACGAAACGGTTTATGAGATAGGCATATGCTCTTCGCGGGCCTTTCTGGCGCTCGCATTCTCCCCTTGCACCCTGTTTCTGCTGATTCAGACGAGCGGCAAAATCCAGTGTTGACAAGACGGTTTCTACTTTGTAATGTAAAGTGCATTGCTTTGTTACACAAAGTACTTCGTTTGAAGAATAACTTCTGCAGGAGCTGCTATGACTGAGTCGCTTATCAACAATGTGAATCGGCCGTTCCGTTCCATGGGGGTGAAGCTGGTGGTGGTGTGCTTTCTCGCCCTGGTGATGACCATCCCGGCGCTGTTTGTCTGGGGCCTGATCGACGACCGCAGCCGGCGCGCCGATGAGGTTATCGCCGAGGTAGGGAGTGTGGTCGGTGGGCCGCAGACGTTTCTTGGGCCCGTGCTGGCTATTCCGTATATCGTTCCGGCGACGCTGAACCATGCGGCGGAGCATGGCGTGTATGTGGTCTTTCCCGCCAGCGGGGATGCGGTGGTGAATACGAAGACTGAGGTTCGGCATCGGTCGTTGTTCAAGGTTCCGGTGTACCGCTCGGACATCGCGTTCAAGGCGTCATTCGATTTGACGGGCGTACCGGTGAACGCGCCCGACAACGCGGTGTTGGATTGGAGCCGGGCGGAATTTCTGGTGGGCGCGACGGACGCGCGCGGCGCGCAGAGCGACATCTCGCTAACAGCAGATGGCAAGAGCGCGACCTTGACTCCGGCAAACACGTTGCAGTCGAGAGAGATCAAGCTGGAGCAGGACGGAGCGACGCAGCTAACGTTCTTTGGCGCGCCTGCGCGAGAGATCGCACATCCGGACGCGCGCTTCGACGTCAACGCGACCATGAAGTTCACCGGCGCGCAGCGGCTGGCGGTGCTGGCCTTCGGCAAGACGACGACCATCACCTTGAAGGGCGACTGGCCGCACCCGAGCTTCGAAGGCGGCTTGCTGTCGGGCACGCAAGTGGTGAGCGATCAGGGATTCACGGCGACGTGGTCGGTGCCGTTTATCGCGCGCGGCGTGCCGGCGGAAGATGTTTCGGATGTGATCGGGCGTCTTGGGCACACGGCCGTGGGCGTGTCGTTCGTCGCGCTGGCCGATCCGTATCAATCGACCACGCGATCGCTGAAGTATGCGGTGCTGTTTGTCGGCCTGGTGTTTCTCTCGTACTTCCTGTTTGAGGTGACGAGCGGGCAGCGGGTGCATCCGGCGCAGTACATTCTGGTGGGCGTGGCGCAGATGGTGTTTTATCTGCTGCTGCTTTCGCTCGCCGAGCGAGTGGGCTTCGACATCGGATTCCTGATCGCGGCGGTAGCGACAGTGAGCCTGATCTCAGCGTATGCAGGATGGATCTTCCATGGACGCAAGTACGGGTTGCGAGCGCTGGCGGCCTTCAGTGCGCTGTATGCGCTGATCTACGTGCTGTTGCGATTGGAGGACGAGGCTCTGCTGGTGGGAGCGCTGGCCAGCTTCGCGGCGATCGCAGCGGTCATGTACTTCACGCGGAAGATGGATTGGTATGCGTCGACAGTGTTGCGAGAGGGACAGAGTGCGGGTGGAGCGTAGTTTCTGCCGGCTGGGTTCGCGCATTTCGGCGGCAACCAGGACAAGCAGATCCCTCGCGGACTGAAGTCCGCTCGGGATGACAAAAATGGGCGGCTATCGGCACGACTGAAGTCGTGCCCTGTTACGAATCTAAAGCCAGCTCAGGATCATGAGAAACAGTTGTCGGCTGTGAGTGGTCAGAGGTCACGAAAAGCAGATCCCTCGTCGGCCTGAAGGCCTCCTCGTGATGACATCCTAGAAGGGAGTTGTCGTGCTCGACGGGCTGAAGCCCGCGTCGGATCACTAATATAAGGCGCCAAGACGGTGGCCTAAAGGCCAGCACTACCCGAGCCTGCCGCGCTATTGTGACTTCTTCGCGCCGGCGGCGGGAACGGGGCTGCCGGTGTCGACGTAGCTTTTCAGGCGCGCGACCTGCTCGGTCAGGACTTTGTTCACGGGATCGGCCCAAGTGTTCAGGCCTCCGGACATGTAGCCACCGACGTTGTAGGTCACTTCCAGTCGTGTGTCGTCGTGAATCGGTTGGATCACGAAGCTGAGCGTGCCGGTGGTGCCGGCGCGTTGCAACGGGCCAAGCGCTGTCGATATCACCAGCATCTTGTCGGGCATGACCATGATGACCTGGCCGTGGCGAACGCCGCCGTTGTTGGGCAGCTTCTCGCAGAAGCAGCCCATGGGCTTGTCGTCGATGGAGAGGTTATGCGAATCGTTGGAGTAAGTGTGCTCGGGGTTCCACCAGTCGCCGATGTGGTGAGCGAGCGCGTCATAGATTTGCGCCGGACCGGCGTGGATGATGGCGCCGATCTTGATGGAGAAGCCGTTGGCGGCGGAGTCGACAACATCACCCACAAGCATGGCGGGCGTCAGGAGGCAGACGATGGCGAATACGAGAATCTTGCTGCGCATGAGGGAAAGTATGCCGTCGCCGGCGAGATCGCACAAGGCCCGTGTCGCAGTTTGAATAGGGATGCGCGGCGTGGGAGGAACCAAGAATGGAACCCTCAGGCGCTGCCTGGCCAACGTTTTCGTTGAAATTCGCCTTTTATTCGCTACAATGAAGGCGGAGGTTCGAGCAATCCTATGGCTCTCACGCGCCGCCAGAAAGAGCTGTACGACTTTCTCCTGAGTTTCGTGGACCAGCACGGCTACTCGCCATCGTTTGAAGAGATCGCGGAAGGCATGGGGCTGAGTTCGCTGGCCACGGTCCACAAGCACATCACCAACCTGGAACAAAAGGGACTGCTGAAGCGCGATTACAATCGCAGCCGCTCCATCGATCTGCTGAAGCCGCGCGGGCTGATGAAGACGTCGCTGGCGGTGGCTGCCGCTGCGACGGCGCAAAGCAATGTGACGCTGCCGCTGCTGGGGCGCATCGCCGCGGGCCAGCCACTGGAGGCGGTGGAAAATCCGGAGTCGATTTCGCTAGCCGACTTCACGCGCTCGAAAGAAGTTTACGTGCTGCAGGTGAAGGGCGAGAGCATGCAAGATGAGCACATCGTGAACGGCGATTACGTGCTGGTGGAGAAGACGAACACGGCGCGGGACGGCGAGATTGTGGTGGCGCTGGTCGACGGCAGCGAGGCAACGCTGAAACGGATTTACGTGGAAGGCAGCGAGGTGCGGCTGCAGCCGTCGAATGCGACCATGCAGCCGATCATGGTTCCGGCAGCGTCGGTGCAGGTGCAGGGAAGAGTGATTGGGGTGTTGAGGAAGTACTGAAAGCAGTAATTAGTAGTTAGTAATTAGTGATTAGCAGTCAGCATAGACCTTCGCGGCTCGTTATCCACAGACTGATAGTCCTACGATGTGGGAGCGGCGCATCCCACGTTGTGGGACGCAATGAATTCCACAGTTAGGGCCATCAACAAATGGCTGTGATGCGCGAAATCGCTAATCGCTAACCGCTAATCGCCAATCGCCAATCGCTAATCGCTGGTCCGTCCTCCGCGTCGCGCTACTACCGGGCAGAAAAATCCTCTTCAACGAAGCAACGGCGGGAAAAGTTGGGCAGCGGTATGCCAAAAGTTCCCTCATCGACGTCTGACGTGGCCGCGTAACTCCTGCAAATTCAAAGAGCGCTGTGTTGGCACGGTTGTTGCATCCTCGGCAGGTTGCGACAGCAGCGCTGTGCAGCGCCCTCCGTCCGGCTGGCCATTGAACTCCCACATTGACATCAGCGGAGGAACCGTATGAAGAAGATACTGATTTGCGGGATGATGCTGGGCTTGCTGACTGCGGTCAGCTGGGCGCAACGCGGTCGAACGATTGGCGGAGGCGGTATAACCTCCGGTGCGCGAATTCCGAATGCCGGCGCGATCTCGCCTCATGCCGGCATGAATCCGAGTGCGACGACCATGCCGCACGGCGGAGTGTTTTCCAACTCGACAACCGCGCCGAACGCGGTAACCAACCCGAGCAAGAATCCCAACACCGTGAAACCGAACGCGACCTTCGATCCCGCGGCCAGCACGGTAGACTCGCATGCGGAGACAAGCGCTCCGAATCGGGTGATCCTGCCAGACGCACACACCGGGCCCGCACCGGAGCAATGACAGATTGCCGGCTCAAGATCGAGCGGCCAGGGGAGGCCGTGAGATCGCTCAGGTGGGCTGGCGGAAGAATGTCAGGCCCGCTTGGCGTTTTTGGATTGCCTGGGTGTTAAGACGAGACGCAGATGAAGCAGCGCCAGCACAACTGCTGAAATGCCTGACTCGCGTGTCGTCGGCTGAAGCCGACTCAGAAAGCGGAAATGGTCGGATTCAACGCTGGCCTGAAGGCCAGCACTACCCGAAAGCCACCCGCTGGTCGAATTTTGCAGCAGACGCTAGAGACACGAAGAGCGCGGCCACCAGCCGCGCCCTTCAAATCTTCTGCTTACAGATTCTTCTCGAGCGCCTTCTCGATGACTTCGCGCGAAACGTAGCCGACGATCTGGTCCTTCACTTGTCCGTCCTTGAAGACCAGTAGTGTCGGGATGCCGCGGACGTTGTAGCGCTGCGGAGTGGCGGCGTTCTTATCCACATCCATCTTGCCAACTTTGATCCGGCCGTTATAACTCTGCGCAACCTCGTCGACGATGGGCGCGAGAGCGCGGCAAGGACCGCACCAGGTCGCCCAGAAGTCCACCATTACGGGCTGGTCGGACTTCAGAACCAGCTGATCGAAGTTCGCATCGGTTACTTCTACAATTGCATTACTAGCCATTCTTCCTCCTGCGGGACACTCCTTAACCGGCCCCGCCAAGGCCAAGGCTGCAGCGGGCCTATTCTTTTATCGTACCATCCCGATACGAGATTAGATGCAGAAGGGTGCTGTAGGACGCAAGGCGACACCGTGCGGGCCGCGGCTGGCGCCATGCAAGGTTAAGAGGCATTAGCATCTCATGGATGAGCTACGACGTGAGTAAGCCCTTCAGACCGCCTTTGCGGGCATAATCATAGTAACGACATGAATCGAAAATCGAGGCCACGGCGAATCCGAGATGGGGTGCTGGTCTTGTTGGTCTCGGCGCTTGTGTTGGATGGGAGCACGCAGATGGTCCAGCAACCGCAGAATAAGACTGTACCGCCGGGGCCGCCCCGAATTCTGTATATCTACCGCGAGTTCTGGAAGCCGGGCACTCAGACGGCGCTGAACCGAATCGAAGCCGAAGGGTCACGCATGTGCATTGATCTTAAGTGCCCTCATCCTTACTTGGGTATCGAGTCGCTGACGGGATCCAAGGAGGTGTGGTACCTCAACGGATTCACGTCGATCGAGGAACAGAAACGCGTCGCGGAGGAATATAGCGCCAAAGGATTGTTCGCAGCGATGAATCAGTTCACCCAACAACGGGCTCCGTACCAGTCGGAGCCGGGCAAAGATGGTTTCGCAAACTACGTGCCTGAATGGAGCCACGTCGATCCGTGGAACATGGGGCAGGGACGATTCCTGGTGATCGCTGTGACGAAGGGCAACTCGCTAGGTGTGGGTACCGTGTTCGAAACTGAGGACGGCGTGCGATTTATCGTGACACCCGCTCAGACACGAGCGGAGGCGAACGCCAAGCTCTCCTCCGCGGGTCCAGGCGCCAAAATCTTTGCCGTTCGTCCGCATTTCAGCATGCCGGCGCCGGAATGGGTTGCCGCCGATCCGTTGTTTTGGGGTTCTCCGCCGAGGAACAAATAGCGCGGAAATAGCTTAAGTATCGTTGGGAGGGATCAAGGGATCCTCGATCGATGGCCGGCGTGCGAGGGGCACGGCGGTAAGCCAGTACAGAAGCGGTCCCAATAGAGCAACTGCGGCCGCGAAAGCAGGCGCCGAGATGGAGCCGATCAATTTCTCGCCGCGCGAGGCGTAAAGAGCGTAAGCAATGAGGGCCGCGGGACCGACTCCGAGGAGGCAAGCGAAGGCCAAGTTGCCAGCTTTGAAGGGACGCTCGAGTTGTGGCTCGCGAATGCGCAGGACGACGAGCGCGACAAACTCAAGCAGCAGGCTCGATCCGTACAGGATGAGATCAATGGAGATGAGCCGCTCGAAAGGCAGCCGCAGGGCCAAAGCCCAAGCCAGCCCGCACAATACTACGCTGACCCAGGGTACGCCGCGACGGTTACGCCGGGCGAGGAAGCGTGGTAGCATGCCGTCCTCGGCCATGGCCATGGGCAGCCGCGTATAACTCATCATGAGCGCGTTGAACATGCCGACGCCGCAGATGACGCCGCCGCCCAGCACCGCCAGCCCGAGCCACTCGCCACCTAAGCTCTTGGCTGCGGTCAGCCAGTCGCCGGTGGAGAAGTTGTCCGCGGAAAGCCCAGCCAAGGCCATCGCCAGAAGCGGAAGAATGTAGGTTACGGCGGTGATCAAGGCGGCCGAGATCATGGCGCGAGGATAGGTTTGCTGCGGGGCTTCCACTTCCTGGGCCACGGTGGAGGCGTTGTCCCAGCCCATGTAGTTCCACATCCCGACCAGCACCGCCGTCGACAGCGCGGCATTCGCGCCGGCGTGATTCCACTGCACGGCAGGATGCTGAGTCAGTCCGCGCCAGAATCCAAGCGCCACGAAGACCGCGAACGGCGAAAGCATCACGACGAACAGGCCGACGGATCCCTCGCCGACGGCAGGCGCACCCCGCAGATTCCACAAACAACACAAGACCACAACCGCCAACGACCAGCCGTAGCCGTACCAGCCGGCGGTCAGCGCGGGATGAAACTTGCCCAGATAGAGAATGAAGATAGCCGGGTAGATCGCCATATCAAAGATGCTGGCGGAAAGCGAGAGCCAGCTTTCCTGATATCCCCAGAATGGGCCCAGTGCGCGCCGGACCCAGATGTAGAAGCCGCCCTCGGCAGGAATTGCGCTGGCCAACTCGCCGATCATCAGCGCGGTCGGCAGAGTCCAGATGACGGGAAGCACCAGCAGAATGACGATGGCCCAGGCAAAGCCCGCGCCGCCAAGAACGTCCTCGATGGCGTAGGGACCGCCCGACACCATGAAGTAAGTCGCGGCAATCAGGGGTACCAGGTGCAGCTTCCGCCGAGCCGGCTTGAGGGCAAGGATCACAGGAGTGAATCGAACCACTCCGCGCGGGGATTCGCGCAGAAACTTTAAGAGCGCTCCCCCGGAGACGGTGAAGCGCTCTAAAAGGCAGTCCTCCCCCAGAACTGCCTAAACTGCAGAAAGAATTTTCCTCCCATCGCGTGAATTTGTAAATACGGATTGCGTAATTAATCGGGGTAATAATTTACTTGACTCCACCACGGTTTTGGGCTAAGATTTCGCTTGTAAGTGAGGCACTTATGAGCGAACCACAAACCCTTCAAGAAGCAATCATTTACTTCTCGAACCCCGACAACTGCATTGACTACATGGCCGTCCGGCGCTGGCCCGATGGTGTTGTGCGTTGCCCCGGATGCGGTTCTGACAAGGTGAAGTACAGAGCCAGCCGCCGCACTTGGACTTGCTCCAAACATCATGCGAAGCGGGAATTCTCTATCAAAGTTGGAACTGTGATGGAGGACTCGGCTATCCCGCTGGACAAGTGGCTCATGGCTGCGTGGATGATTACTAACTGCAAGAACGGCGTTAGTAGCTACGAAATCGAGCGCGATCTCAAGGTCACTCAAAAGAGCGCATGGTTCATGCTCCACAGAATTCGTCTGGTTATGCAGGACGAGAACCTTGGAACCAAACTGCGCGGCGACGTAGAGGCGGACGAAACCTTCATCGGTGGCAAGGCTCGCAACATGCACAAGAGCGTGCATCAGCGCCGGATAACTGGCGGTGGCCAGAGTTTCCGCGACAAGACTATTGTGATGGGACTCTTGGAGCGCGGCGGACGTGTTCGCACTCAGGTCATCGCTGATCGGCAGAAGCAAACCCTGCAACCAATCGTGAAAGAGCAAGTCGAAGCTGGCGCTGCTCTCTTTACCGACGAGATGGGCGGATACAAGGGACTCAGCGAAGAGTACCAGCACGAAATCATCGACCACGCCGTTCAATATGTGAATGGTCGCGTACATACCAATGGCTTGGAGAATTTCTGGTCGCTGCTGAAGCGCGGCCTTGCTGGAACCTATGTTTGCGTAGAGCCTTTTCATTTGTTCCGATATCTAGACGAACAGGTATTTCGCTTCAACAATCGGGCTACCAAGAAAAACAAAATCACCGATGCCGACCGCTTTAGCCTTGTAGTGTCCAACTTATTCGGCAAGCGGCTGACCTTTGCAGAGCTAACCGGGAAGCTGGGTGAAACAGCGACTTTCTAATCCTTACCGCCTGAAGCGTGGAAAGAAGCGCAAAATCTAACGAGGCCCGAAGAACAGCCGTTCTAGGGCCGTCCTTCTTACCTGCCACTGCTCTAGGCTATTTTCACCAACTTTAAGTTTGCAGTTGCCGTCATCATCGAGGGTTATGGCAGCCGAGAATAGCTTCCTATTTTCTTTGTTGTCCCTAAGGTGAACGTCTATCGTCTCGGCGCTGAGATTAAACACAACTGATTCCCCTACGACAAACCCGCTGGAGGAATCAATGCGGCTTACCGAGAATGTATTAACATTGTGGATATTGAACTCTAAACGGATGCGTCCATCTGTCGGCAGCATAGGCTGCATGTCATTTACATCTGACTGCACCCCAGCCTGAAGCGATTGAAATACTTTCAACAGAGAGCATTCCACCCGCGCTTGCACCCAGTTCAAGTCCTTGGGGGTGTTTGATGAATTCATCATTTATTCCGCCCCTCTGCTTGACATCTTAACCCGCCTTTTCTTTGCCGCTTTGCGCTTGCGTTTCCATTCCTTCTCTCGCCGCACGATCTCGTCATGAGGAACCGACATCATCTTACGAACGACGGCATCGAACGTCTTAGACTCAGAAGATGGTGGATTGTTCATTTCGGCTTTACCTCTACTACCGCGTCCAAGCACACTTCATTCACCAATTGGATAAATCTATGCGTATCCAAGAAATAGTTCGGATATGCCCTCTTGAGCGCCGCGAACGAATTCACCGAAACCAAAACCGCGTCACGGCGGGGCGAACTCTCAGGGGACACGCCCTTTAAAATCTCGCGTTCGGCATTGAGGTAATCGGTATTGGCTTTTGCGAGCTGGTCTGGATTGTATCCGGTTACCCTGATCTGGCGCTGCGTCGTATCTAACTCCAAAAGGAAGTAGTGCTGATTCTTGGCGGCTCCAATCCGTTGAGGAGCGTCGACCGCAGCCGCGTACATTTCTAGATGTCGTACTGCGTCTAATTGCTCTGCGTAGTTTCGTAACTCTTGATGGAGTAGACCGAAGTCCCTAGGCGTATTCACAATAATTGGCGACTTTTCCTTGATGGCAATGTAGGTCGACATTAGGGCAAAGAAGCGTCGCCAGTCATCTGGGCCCTGACTAGACTTTAGGGCGTGACCAATAAATGTTCCAACGGTTTCCACGGCGGTCGCCCAGGTATGTTGTAGTTGGGATCGTAGTTGAAGCTCAATCCTCAGTCCGTTATAGGGCAGATGTTTTTTCGCAGCACTTCTATACCTGTATACTAAATGCACACAGCGGTAGCCGTCGTCCTTGGGCGCTTTAATGTAGTCGTACTCCCTCACCAACTCCGCCCGTTGGAGATTGCGTTTAGCGCTTCTCTTGTAATAAGCAACTAACTGCTTAACTGCAGAGACGTTCCTTAAGATTGCACGACAACCGCCTATGTCTTGCATTCTGGAAAGCTGCATGGTAGGAAACCTAGTAAGCTTCGCAACAATAGACGACAACCGCTTTATCCTTTGCGCCGTAATCGCCCGACTGTCCAATCCGAGGGCACGGGACCGCAAGGTAACATGAAAGGAATTCAGTGGAAAGGCGTGGGATGCCCTCCAATTGTTGATTATCACCAAGTCGTCCACGGTTTCGCTGTACGCCTCAAAGTGCCCGGACGCAAGGTTTCTACCGGCCTTGTCGACCTCCCCTCGGCGGAACTTGGGAACCACATACGTCATATCGTAATAGGGCAACTGCACGACCAACTCCTTTCATGGTTGGTCGGCAAATAACTGATCCGCTCACAGGCATCATGCACTCAGGCAAGTGGTGGAGTCAAATCAATTATTGCCTTAATCGGTTAATCCACTAGCGCGATCGTAGTCATATAAATGAAACATGCGATTGGAGATGTGGCACTCAGGTGTGCTTCGGGAAAATCATAAAGAGGATGGACGCGATTCGTCGAAGGTATGTGAAGTAGTTATCTTTCGCGTCAGGAGCAGCGCGGGCCGCGACGACGACGCCAGGCAGTTACGCCTTTGCAATTTCCCATGACACAAACCCGCAGGCCGAGATGGCATCTAGTTACCCAGGCGTAAACATGTTTACGCACTCAGGGGGATAACTTGATGGCAAAGAAGTTGGTTGCAAGAAGTGTACGCGCCGCTCTGGTTGCAGCGGCTTTGACTTTGACGGGAATGCTCGTGCTGACGGGCTGCAATCGAGCGGACGAGCACGCGGATGTGAAGGACGCCGTGGACCAGGCGATGACGCAAAACAACCTGGGAGTGGTGAAGGTCTCGCAGGATCGGGAGAAGGGCGTTTTGACGCTGACGGGCGATGTCGACTCAGCCGACAAGAAGGCGCAGGCGCAGACGGTCGCGCAGCAGGCGGCACCGGGCTATGCCATCTCGAACGAGCTCGGCGTGCGTCCGATGGGCTATGAGGGTCAGGCTAAGTCCGTCGACTCCAATCTCGACAGCGCTATTCAGGACAACTACAAAGCGGCGATCAAGGCGCATAAGAATCTGGACGACCAGAACATCTCGTATGACGCCACGAACGGGACGCTGGTGCTGAAGGGCAGCGTGAAGACGCAGGCGCAAAAGAGCGAAGCCAACACGCTGGCCAGGAATGTGCCCAACGTGAAGGAAGTGGTCAACGAGATCGTGGTGAAGGAGGATAAGAACTCGACCGCGAATCCGTAGGTTGGCGACGGACCCAGGTTAGCGTCCAAAGGAAGGACGCGAACCCTTCGGCAAGCTCAGGGCAGGCTCTGGGGCACCGGCCATCCGGCGTCCAACTCAGATCAGTGTCCAGAACCCAGGTCTCGAACAGCGCGAGGGGCACCCAAACTGTCGAATAGAGCTGGACGACGCCTGCTAAACTCAGTTGGGCAAGGTCTTCTTTCGCATAGCGGCAGGATAATTCTCCTAAATCGAAGGAGTATCTCATGGCTGAGAAGCTAAGCTGGGACGATGCCGAGAAGATCGGAGTACTTCTCGCAAGAAAGTATCCTGAACTTGAACCGCTGTCGACCGATCTGGATGAACTGCGGCGGCGGGTGACACAGTTGGCCGAGTTCAAAGCCGATTCAGCAACTTGCGATAACAACAAGCTGGAGGCGATTCGAGCGGCGTGGAACGAGGAGTTCCTTGATCGCACGCAATAGCGCGATCCTTACGTCAGCTTGGGAAGACCAACCTTCCGCAATAAGTCCTGAAAACCCTGGTTGTCCCGCAACACGTCCATGCTCGGATCCAGATGAAGATAGATGAGCCAGTGGGAGTGTTCCGCGTAGGCTTTCTGCAAGTATTCAATGGCGCGTTCATTTTCTTCCAGGCCGATGTGGATGCCGGCGAAGAAGTAGGCCGCGACATATCTTTGCTTCGCCAGTTCTATCAGATCATCCAGTATTTGCCGGGCTTCGCCAGTCCTACCGGCCACACCGAGAGTGTGGGCCAGCGCGGCGCGCATCATAGGACTGCCTCCTGATAGCTTCACGCCTTTTTCACCCTCGGTAATCGCCAGTTCGTAGCGACCCGTTTTTCTAAGCAGCAGGCCGAGAATCCAGTAGGTGACGGGATAGTTGGGATCTAAATCGATGGTGCGACGGAGCTGTTCAATGGCTTCGTCATATCGGCCGGCATGGTAGAGGGTCCATCCCACTGCGACGCTGATGATCAGCGACAACGGATCCAAGTCCTGGCTTTTCCTTATCATGACCATCGCTTCGTCGTGCCGGTCCATGGTCAGCATGTACTCGGCGTACCAGTGGTTGGCAGTGGCGTAGGTCGGACACAGTTCGAGGCTAAGGTTGAATTCAGTCTCGGCTTTATCCCACTCCCAGTCGTCCAGCCACAACGTCGCCGCCATAGCCGTGTGAGCTTCGGCGAGATCTGGATCCAGTTGCAGGGCAGCCTTTGCAGCCGCTTTGGCCTTGGGGAACGCTTGCATCGCCGGCAGGTAGCAGTTCCAGCCCAACAGCACGTAACAATCGGCCAGCCCAGAATAGGCCAGGGCGTATCCCGGATCGCTGTCGACAGCCTGCTGAAAGTGCTCGATCGCCTTGTAGAATCCCTCTTCCGTCCACCGGTTCCAGTGGTGACGACCTTTCAGATAGAGCCGGTACGCGTCAACATTCTGCGTATGGCGTTTTGTCAGTAGTTTCTTTTCAGCCCGCGTCAACCGGATCCGCAGTTTGTCAGATATCTCGGTAGAAATTTCGTCCTGGACCGCAAAGATGTCGCCCGGTTTGCGATCGTAGTGCGCGCCCCAAAGTTGCGAGCCAGTGGCGACATCGACTAATTCGGTTCCAATACGCAACGCGCCACCGCTTTGCATGATCCTCCCCGTCAGCACGGCGCGAACCCCCAGCTCGCGACCCACGGCCTGGGGGTCAACATCCCGAGCCTTAAACCTGGAGACGGTACTCTGTGCCATCACTCGCAGTTTTGGTAGCGTCGCCAGAATATTAATGAGGCTTCCGGTGATACCGTCACTGAGGTACTCGTGTTCAGGATCGCCGCCCGTATTTCCGAAGGGCAAAACTGCCAGAGAGTCGATGACCTTGGGCACTCGCTGATTGCGCATTACGGAAGTTCGTCCCGTGGCCTCCTGGACCATAGGCTTAACAGAGGTAGAAAAGCCATCTGACGTGGGCGTCCGCACGGGCCCGGTTCCGACTTCCGCGACTCGCGCCCCCGATTCCATCTCTCGCTTCAGTTGCTTCAACGCGGCCCGCATGTCAGCCGCACGCTGATACCGCAGACCTCTGTCTTTCTCCAGGGCTCTTCGGATCACCTCTTGCAGTGCCGAAGGGATGGCAGGATTCACTTGCGTGGGAGCAGCAGGATCGCGGTTGAGGATGGCTTCTATGATGACGCCGGAACTGGGCCCCTGGAAGGGGAGCTTGCCCGTAGCCATCTGATAGAGAACGACGCCGAACGAGAACAGGTCGGTGCGGCCGTCCAATTTCTCGGCCCGTACTTGCTCGGGAGACATATAGGATGCGGTCCCGAGCGCGATTCCCGGAGTCGTGAGTTGTTCTTCCACCTCATCGTTCGCGGCGATCTTTGCCACCCCGAAATCCAGAATCTTGGCGTGGCCGCTGTTGGTGACAAAGATATTCGTAGGCTTGATGTCGCGATGGACGATACCTTTCGCGTGGGACGCATCAAGGGCATCGGCAATTTCGCTACCCAGATCGAGGATAGTCGCGATGTCCAGAGCCTTGCCGCTGATCCGGTGGCGGAGCGTTTCGCCTTCCAGCAACTCCATGGCGATGAAGGTTCGCCCGTCGGCCTCGTCGATGTCGTAAATCGTGCAAATGTTGGGATGATTCAGCGCAGAAGCGGCTTTGGCTTCGCGCTGAAAACGACTGATTGCTTGCGAGCCTTTGGCGATGTTGTCGGGCAGAAACTTGAGCGCGACAAACCGGCCAAGCCTCACATCTTCGGCCTTGTAAACGATGCCCATGGCGCCGGCGCCGAGTTCCGCGACGATGCGATAGTGCGAGATGGTTTGTCCGATCACTGGCGCGAATCTTACTTCCGGCAAACCGTCGAGTCAATGAAGGCGCAGCGGTGGCTGGCTGCTCCTCACACCGCTATCGGTTGTCAGCGCCGGTTGCCAGTGAGCCGCAACACTGATTCTCTTCCGTGGCCGGAGTGTCCTCAGTGGTGAAAATGAATTTCAACTTCGACTAACCGCGGGTGCCCCACCCTTCTCGGCGCCTTTTGCCGAGAGGGTGGGACTCTCGGTATTGAACCTTCCCGGAACCATGGACCCATCCTCTCGCCTGAAGGCGAGAAGGATGGGGCACCCAAATCAGAATGGATGGGCCACCCGCCAGCCGCACTATCAAAAACTAGTCACCGCCGAAGAGGCAGCCGGCGAGGCGGGTGGCCCTGGTCTTCCGACCAAGTTTCGCTTTCCCTTTTTTTCGGATCGTCAACTAGCCCGGGTGCTCGCGTGCCCCGGATCTCGCGACGTTCGAGACCTGGGTGAGGAAGGACCCTTCACTTTTGGGAGAGCCGTCTGATCCAGAAGCTTCAGTCTCTGTACATTCCATGAATCGGTGCAGCCCCGAATATCTCCCGGGTCTCGAACCCCGTGAGACCCTGGGTGCCCGCCCGGGGAACGAGTGTAGACTTCGATTACCCTAGAATAGCGAACCAGCGACTGACAGAAGCACTGATGGCAAAAAAGACTGAAAAAGCCGGAGCAGTGAATTTCGCTGAGATCAGAAAGGCGGTAATAGTTGCCCTCTTCTCAGATGACACCTTGCTTGACCTTCTCGTACTCAAAGGGGGCAACGCTTTGGCCCTTGTCTATGGAATCGGGCATCGCTCCTCGCTCGACGTGGATATGTCTATCGACGGAGACTTCAAAGACACCGCAGATGCACAGGCACGTATCTTGGCCGCCCTAGGAAGGCGGTTTCAGCAGGACGACTATAGGGTAGTGGACTTCAAGTTCGAGCCGAAACCGGCAACTCCCGGCGAAGATCCGACTAGGAGCGGGTACCTAGTCCAGTTCAAGCTGATCGACAACGCAGCGTACGAGCGACTCAAGGATAACCCACTAGCCATAAGCACGAATGCGCTCGTTACGTCGCCGCGTCAGGGGGCGAACTTTCAGAATCGAGTTTAGCAAATACGAGTTCTGCAAAGGCAAGAAGGAAGCAGAAATAGACGACTACACTATATATGTCTACACGCTCGACATGCTTGCCATCGAGAAGCTCCGGGCCCTGTGCCAGCAACTGCCGGAGTACGAAGGTCGGTCATATAAAACAGCTAGAGCCCGGGACTTTTACGACATTTACGTGCTTGTGCACGACGCCGGCGTGAACCTTTCCGCGGAGGAAAACGTCGAGCTGATTAGAGAAATCTTCGCGGCGAAGAAAGTACCGTTGTCGTTCATGTCCCTCTTACAGACAACGAAAGACTTCCACGCGCCGGACTGGCCGTCAGTGCAAGAGTCGGTTACCGGGGAATTGCGCGACTTTGACTTCTACTTCGATTTCGTCATCAACGAGGTGAAGTCATTGGAACCCCTTTGGATAGAACAGCCGCCAAAATGAGTCGTACTCTTTGTCGCCAATCGCGTAGTCCAAATAGAAGTCGAGAGTAATAGGCAGCCTTCTTAAGCGTTCATAGCGCGAGCTTTCGTAACCTGCCCGCTGCATGTAGAAGCCTATCGACTGATGGTATGGGTACTTATAGTCGAGTTTCTTCAACGTTGCGATAAGGGTGCTGACGGAGACTCTCTCCCTGGCCGATCGGTATGCCTCTAACACCTTGTAAACACCCCCCGCGTATGCTGGACGGACCGCTATATCGATCAGGGTGCGCTCGAGGTTAGTTGCCGAGAGTTTCTCATCCAGGGGACCGCTAAGCGTGCCAACTTCCAACTGGCCGGTGCTTTTGCCGCTGATCAACTGATACTGCCACGGCGGATAGGTAAAGATGTATTTGGAACGCCTCTGCTTGTTCGAGAAGGCTCGGTCTACTCCTTCTTGTGACAAGGGTGTGCTCGATGTTGGCTTCGGGCTTTGCTCCTGATTGACATAAATCGTAGTTGGAAGTTGCTCTGTAAGTCCATGCAGGAATACGGCGGTACCGTGAGACAAATAAGCGTTCGGCTTCAATGACAGGCCAATCTCAAATCTAGACGGTTCACCCCACGCAAATCTTTCTATGCTACCGTAGTCCTCAGACTTAAGTGCAACGATCTTAAGACCGGCCCTGGTGACCAGAAAGTGAATGAAGTGATCAACCGTAGTCCTTTGGGCTAGGCGCCAGAAACCTCGGTTCTGCAGCAATACGGTTGCGAGGTCTCGTTCTGTGTAGACGGTTTTCTTCGCCTCTTGGAAGAAACGAACAATATCCGGTTTGGCGATTGATAGCCGGGACGGATTAGGCATAACGTCGTATCCACAGGTATATATACCTGTGGATACATTGTAACACGAGATGTCCGCCAGTTGGAGGTAACAGCATCGTGCATGGGTATGTATACCCATGCACGAAACATTATATGGCGCTCTGGGTAAGGTCATCTCCTTGGCATTAGGTCGCTTATGTGTCATTATAATACGTCAATTGCGCAGGTATATATACCTACGCAATCAGCATAACTGATCCGCCAAGTCCATCAAGTTGCAATTGACTGCGAGATCAGGTTTGCATCGATGAGATTGCGCTCGGTCGGGTGGCAGGGGCCCCGGGTCTCGCCGGGTTTCGAGACCCGGGAGTGCAAGGTCTGTCACCGGGCTAGTGTGCCTGTGATCACTGCGTCGCGCAACCACTACTTCTACGCTGCTGGTATGCCTTCGGGTCTGGAAGGCTGGCATGGCGGAGACGATCTGCACTTCATCACCCTCAGCTGCTATCATCGGCAGCCGCCAGGAACTTGACTCTTAGACCTGGGGCACCCGCACAATTATGGTGTCGCCGGCTGAAGCCGGCTCCGAAGAGAAAATAAACGTCTTATCGGCACGACTAAAGTCGTGCCCTGACACGAAGCGTTGCCTGAAAAGGTTCGAGGACCGCGGTGTCGCGGGCTGAAGCCGGCTCGGAAATCAAAATAACTGCCAACCCAGGACTGCGCTGCGCTCCGTCCTGGGCTAACTTCAGCGCCGCCCTGACGGGCTCGATCGTTCACCATGCAAGCTGTCGATTCAACGAAAGCAGGTTCGATGGCAGAACGCCGGCAAAAGCAGATCCCTCGCGGCCTGACGGCCGCTCGTGATGACAAACTGCGATGGGCGTGATGGCAGGGGCTGAAGCCCTAATCCTTCCTGTACCCTGCGGCACGACTGAAGTCGTGCCCTGACACACGTCCTGCGAACTCGGAGCTTTTCAGCAGCCTGTGAAGCCGTGCCTGGATACGAGGCCACGCGCTGGACGCGGGCCTGAAAGCCCGTACTACCCGACGTTCTGTGATCTCAGTGTACTCAGTGGTGAAAATGAATTTCAACTTCGACTAACCGCAGATCCCTCGCTGCGCTCGGGATGACACAAGAAGAATGAAACGTTGTTAACGCGGCGCTGAAGCGCCGCACTACCAGGAACTAGTTGCCGCCGAAGAGGTATCCGGAGAGCATGTGCTTCATCTCGGTGATGATGCGGACGCGGTCGTTCACTGTGGGCTGCTGGAAGGCGTAGGCGATGAGGCGCTCGCCGGCTTCGCTGACCACGCGCAGCTTGAGGTCGAGCTCCGGCGTGTTGGGAATGCCGAGCTGCTCCAGCATGAAGTTTTTCAGCAGCGCGGGCAGGCCGGTTTGCGGCGATGACTCGCGCTCGTGGGTGGCGGCGCTGATGTGGCGGCCGAAGGCGATGGTGCGGAAGTCGGGGTTGGTGTCGAGGTAGATGACGTAGGTGTCGATCATGGTGTTGAGGACGAAGGCGGGATCGAAGGTGGCGAAGTTTTGCGGCTCGGCGAGCAGCGGGCGGAGGATGGTCTGCTGCGTCAGCAGGCGGAACATGTGGACGTGATGGACAGCGATGGCGTCGACGATGGATTGCTTGTCGGGGAAGAAACGATAGAGGCCGCCGATGGAGATGCGCGCTTTGCGGGCGATGCGGGCGGTGGTGATGTCGTCGAGCGGCATGCGGCGGAGCAGGGCACGGGCGGCGCCAATGATGGTCGCCACCGTGTTGTGGCCGCGCTCCTGGACGGGCTTGCGAGGCGACTTGGCGGGCGAGGGCTTAGTCGTGGGCATGGGGCGTCTCGTGGAGGGGGTGCGGGGCGTGAAAAGCCCGGAAAAACGATTGCGCGGAGGAGGTGGTGGCGGAGGACATAGGCGATCCAAGTAATTGACTACACTTGACATTGTGGCACAAAAGAGCGTAAAAGCGATAGAGAGTTCGCGTTCGTGTTCCACGTGGGGAACATTTTGGCTGCCTCGAAAGCGGTTGGTCCGGCGGCTCGCGATTTCAGGGAGGGTTTCAAGCACCATGGCAGTTCCGGTTTCGCAAATGTGGACGGTCGCGTCCTATGTTCTTGGCCAGCGCCTGCGCGGTCGCAAGCGCTACCCGCTCGTCCTGATGCTCGAGCCGCTCTTCCGCTGCAATCTCGCTTGCGCCGGCTGCGGCAAAATCCAGTACCCCGCGCACGTCCTCAAGCAGAACCTCTCGCCCGACGAATGCTTCCGCGCGGTCGACGAATGCGGCGCCCCGATGGTCTCCATCCCTGGCGGCGAGCCGCTGATGCACCCGCAGATCGCCGAGATCGTTGCCGGCCTGGTTGCGCGCAAGAAGTACATCTACCTCTGCACCAACGCGCTGCTGCTGCGCGAGAAGCTCGACCTGTTCACGCCCTCGAAGTACCTGACCTTCTCCGTCCACATGGACGGCGAGCGCGACCAGCACGACTTCTCCGTCTGCCGCGAAGGCGGATTCGACGCCGCCCTTGACGGCATGCGCGAAGCCCTCCGCCGCGGCTTCCGTGTTACCACAAACACCACGCTTTTCGACGGCGCCGACCCGGTCAGCGTCCGCCGCTTCTTCGACCAGATGATGGAGCTCGGCGTCGAGGGCATGATGCTCTCCCCCGGCTACTCCTACGACAAGGCGCCCGACCAGAAGCACTTCCTCGGCCGCGCCCGCACCCGCCGCCTCTTCCGCGCCATCCTGGCGAACCGCAGCACCAAGTGGGTCTTCAACCAGTCGCCGCTCTTCCTCGAATTCCTGATGGGCAAGCGCGACTATCCGTGCACGCCCTGGGGCATGCCCACCTTCAACCTCTTCGGCTGGCAGAAGCCCTGCTACCTGCTGCAGGACGGTTACGCCGACACCTTCGCCGAGCTCATGCGCGAGACCGAATGGCACCGCTACGGCTTCGAGAGTGGCAATCCCAAGTGCGCCAATTGCATGGTCCACAGCGGATACGAAGCCTCCGCCGTCAACCACACTTTTGGCTCGTGGAAAGGATTCGTCGCCACCGTCCGCGCGACCTTCTCGACGAAATATAAGGATGACGAAGCCCTTGCCATGCTGAACGAGGACACGAAACCCGTTCACGCCCACAATCCTTTGGTCCAGATCGGCGAGAAAATCAGTAGCTAGCAATTAGCTACTAGCCACCAGCTACTAGGTACTGACAACTAGTAACCCGCAAATAGCTTTTGATCTTCTTTTCCACGGTGTCATCCTGATCGGCCAGCGGCGTGGTCTTCGCTCGCGTCTGATGTGTCATCCCGAGCGCGTTCGAGGGACCCCTATTGCCATCGTCGCCCTGCTCCCACGCGACCGACGAAACTCAACGCGAGGGTTGGGTCGTGCGGGCCTTCAGGCCCGCGTCCCGCCGTGGCCTCGTATCAGGACACGGCTTCAGCCGTGCCGAAGCAGGCAACCAATGGCGGCGATCCCAGTGGCACTCTGGCCATGGATCCGTCCGGCAATCTTTATGGGGTGGCCGGCACTTATATCTTCGAGCTGTCACGGCCCGGAAACTGGAGCTACGCCACACTCTACAACTTCACCCACGACGATTATGCTATAGGCGGCCTGACCTTCGACCGCGGCGGCAATTTATACGGGGTCACCATCCAGGCCGGCGAGTACGGATATGGCTATGTGTACAAGCTGTCTCTGTCGGGAAGCAGTTGGACCCTAAGCCACCTGCACGACTTTCAGTTCAGCGATGGTACCTATGCCAACGGCCTGGTCTCTCTGGACGTGAACGGCGATATTTACGGCACATCGAACCAAGGCGGCTTCTTCTCTGAGAACTGCTATCCCGCTAACGGCTGTGGAACGGCCTGGGAGATCACACCATAGAAAACACCCAGGCCACGGAAGTTTGGGTGAGGCACCGAACCTGTGGATCTGATAGCGTCCCACGAGTTTTACAGGGCGAGGTCTTCTTCGAGGAGTCGAATGCGGGCGCCCCAGGTCTCGCGCTGTTCGACTTGGTTGATCACCGGTGCCTTGAGACCGGTGCCCCAGGTTCGCGTCCTTCGTTTGGACGCTAACCTGGGCCGCAACTGGCGGGGTTTTCGTTCGGAGACCAAGAAGCTTCAGTGTCCCGTCGAATCCGGTCGCCGCGTCGCCTCAAACAGGAACCACGTGCGCCGCTCCGTCTCGTCGATCCACACTTCAATCAGACTCGTAGTCGCGACGTCCTCATGCTCCTCGCAAACCGTGTGCGCCTCGCGCAGACGGTGCACCAGCGCCTGATTGTCTTCGCGCAATTCCGCCAGCATGTCTTCGGGCTCGACGTACTCGGCGTCGTTGTCGTCCACCCGCTGCAGCCGAGCGATGTGCCCAATCGAGTGAATCGTGCGCTCGCCAATCTTGCGCACCCGCTCCGCAATCGGATCGGTCATCGCAAAAATCTGGTCCGCCTGCTCGTCCAGCAGCAAATGGTAGTCGCGGAAATGAGGCCCGCTCATGTGCCAATGGAAATTTTTTGTCTTCAGATAAAGTGCGAACACGTCGGCCAGGATGGCATTCATCGCCCCGGCAATGTCCTTCGTTGCCGACGCATCCAGGTCGGTGGGAGTGTGTAACGGAGCCGTTTGCCTGCGCTCCAGTACGGCACTCGAGTTTCCGGATTTTTTCATACAGCTCTCCTTTTCTCTTGTCAAGGCGCGCGGCCGCCTGGGATGGCAACAAGTGTGGGATAAGGATCGGTACGCCGGCGGCCTCAACTCGCGCCTCGGTTTTGGATGCTCGCCGCGGCCACCAAGATGTAGATGAATCTGCAGCGGGTGCCCCACTCATTCGCGGGTTTCGAATGAGTGGGACCTCGAGGCGAATGTCGGGGGCCCCAGAGCCTGCCCCGAGCCTGTCGAAGGGTCTCGCGCTTTCGAGACCTGGGCGATTTGGAGGACGTTAAGCCGGTGCCCCAGGTTCGCGTCCTTCTTTTGGACGCTAACCTGGGACACACTTACACCTGCTTGTCGACCGCCCCGTGCCGCCGCACACCTTCGCTTTCTTCCCGTTATAATCGTAGGACCTGCACTCGCCTCACCTCTGGCAAAGAGACCGCAGCGAAAGAGCAGCTAAGAGCTAATTACCAATTACTAATTACTGATTTATGTCCGAACCCCAACGCAATCTCACCGCCGATCATCTCGAAGTCGTCGACGGCCGTCAGCGCGAGGCCATTGAAGGCTGGATCCCCGACCTCGCCTCCGAAGCCGAACTGCGCGACGCGCTGGAGAAAGCTTTCGACTATCGCGGCGATGTCACCATCACTCGCAAAGACGGCTCGCGCGTCGAAGGCTACATCTTCGATCGCCGCAGCGGCCCGACGCTCGCCGACTCCGTCGTCCGCCTCATTCCGCAGATCTCCGCGCAGAAGATTTCCATCCCCTATTCCGACATCGCCGCCCTTGCCTTCAGCGGGCGCGATACCGCGGCCGGCAAAAGTTGGGAAGCCTGGGTCCGCAAATATTGGGAGAAGAAAGCCGCCGGCGAAACCCACATCGCTCTGGAGCCCGAGAAGCTCGACTAGTCGGGATCTTGTCGGGTGCCCCAGAGCGGGTGTCCCAGGTCTCGCGCTGTTCGAGACCTGGGTAAGTAAGACCTGCGGGTGCCCCACTCATTCGCGGTGTTCGAATGAGTGGGATCACTGCCGGTGCCCCAGGTTCGCGTCCTTCGTTTGGACGCTAACCTGGGACCTCACACTTCTACTTCACCTCTCATATAGAACGCGCACTCCCCCCGCAGCTCAACGCGATCGCCGACCACGCGACATCCCATCTCTCCTCCGCGCCGCGAAGCCTGATACGCGCGGAACTCCTGCTTACGCAGCCGCGCGGCCCAATACGGCGCCAGCATGCAGTGTGCCGCGCCGGTCACCGGATCCTCCGGAATGCCTTTCGCCGGCGCAAAGTAGCGGCTGACGAAGTCGTAATCGCCGTCACTCGCAGCGGTCACAATCACGCCCGGCCGCCCAAGACGCGCCAGCGCCATCACCTCTGGCGCAAGCTTGCGCAATGCCGTCTCGTTCTCGATCACCGCCATGTAGTTAAACTCGTTGACCAGAACCTCGATCGGCTCAGCCCCTAACGCTGCCGCTAGTCCAGCGGGCGTCGAGCACCGCTCTGATGGCCGCGCCGGAAGACTCATCACGTAATGCATGCCCTCACGCTTCACCGCCAGCGGCCCGCTCGCCGAATGAAACACAACGCGCTGTCGTCCCGGCTCCAGCATCTCCATCACCACGGCCGCACTCGCCAGCGTTGCATGTCCGCACAGCGGCACCTCGACCATCGGAGTGAACCAGCGCAAACGATACTCGCCCTTGCTGGCTACCAGGAATGCCGTTTCGGAAAGATTATTTTCCGCCGCGATGGCTTGCAGAACCTCGTCAGCAGGGAAGCTTTGCATCGGCATCACTGCCGCCGGATTTCCCGCGAAGCGTCGGCCGGTAAAGGCGTCAATCTGAAAGATCGGTATTCGCATAAAGGTTTTGTAACAGAATGCGGTTGAGACTGGTTCACATTACGATGCGCCGGTGCCCACAGGTTCGCGTCTACACCGGTGCCCCAGGTTCGCGTCCTTCGTTTGGACGCTAACCTGGGTCTCCGCCCTTACCGGACAGAACTGTCCAATAACGCACACCGGACTCCTCGCCCGCTCCGGCCCCGCGCCATCAAAGCCACAGCCTTTTCAACTGCCTAGCTTCCGCCGCCGGTTGGCTTGCCAATTGCGCTTCTCAAACCAACACAGCGGAGGCTTTCGTGGGGACCTTACTACAGGATCTGCGCTTCGCCGCTCGCGTCTTACGCAAGTCTCCCGGCTTCACCGTCGCCGCTGTTCTGACGCTGGCCCTCGCCATCGGCGCCAACGCCGTCGTCTTCAGCGTGATGAACGCGCTCGTGCTGCGCCCCATCAACGTCCCGCAGGGGGAGAGCCTCTACGGTCTCTGGCGCTCGCCCGATGACGACATGCACCAGTCCTATCCCGACTACCTCGACCTGCGTGATCGTAGTCGCACCCTCGATGGTCTGGCGGCGTTCACCATGGGCGAGGGCGGCCTCGATAGCGGCAAAGAACCCGCCGATGTCTGGTTCTACGAAACCAGCGGCAATTACTTCGACGCCCTACGCCTGCAACCCTATCTTGGCCGCTTCTTCCACGGCTCTGACGAGCATGGTCCCAACAGCGCGCCTTACGTCGTGCTGACCTATGCGTTCTGGCACACGCATTTCAGCAATGATCCCGGCGTCGTAGGCCGTACGGTTCTACTGAATAAGCATCCCCTCACCATCATCGGGGTGGCGCCGCCCGAGTTTCACGGCACCATGGTCTTTTTCAATCCGGATCTCTTCGTGCCCATCGTGAACCATCAGGGAGACGACCTCAACTCGCGGAAGTCCCGCTGGATATTCATGACGCTCGGCCATCTCAAGCCAGGCGTGACGCCGGCGCAAGCTGCCGCCGACCTTGATTCGGTCGGCGCCTACCTGGAAAGAACCTATCCCGGGGACGATGGCAAGGTTCATTTCAGTCTGGTGCGCCCCGGTCTTTATGGCGACTACCTGGGGCGTCCCGCCCGCGCATTTATGACCGCGCTGATGCTGCTGGCGGCGCTGATTCTGCTGGCCGCCTGTGCCAACCTCGGCAGCCTCTTCGCTGCGCGCGCCGCCGACCGTGCCCGCGAATTGGCTCTGCGTCTCGCGCTCGGCTCCAGCCGCACTCGCATGCTGCGCGCACTCTTCACCGAAGCCATGCTGATTTCGTTCGTCGGAGGCGCTCTCGGACTCTGGGGGAGTGTGATTCTGCTGCACGCGCTCAGTACCTGGCAGCCGATGCCGCGTTATCCCATCTACCTGGCCGTGAATCCCGACGCCAAGGTTTACGCCGTCGCCTTACTGCTCACCATCATTAGCGGCTTCCTTTTTGGCGCGGTACCGGTGCGGCAGGTTCTACGCACCAATCCCTACGAGATCGTCAAGGCCGGATCGATCATCACCGTCGGACGTCGCATCACCGTCCGCGACGTATTACTGGTGGTGCAGATTGCTCTCTGCGCCGTGCTGGTTACTTCGTCCTTCGTTGCCATTCGTGGAATGGCTCGCACCCTGCACAACAGTTTTGGCTTCGCACTCGACGACACTATGCTGGTCGAAACCGACCTCAGCATGGCTGGCTACACCGGCGACCAGGTGCCTCCCATGCAAAAGCGCATGATTGACGCTATCGCCGCCATTCCCGGCGTTGAGTCAGTGGGATTGGCGGATGCGCTGCCCTTAGTCCAGGGCGCGAGCGACTCCAATGTCTTCACCGACGATACCGCCGATCTGCGCCCGGCCAATGCCGCTGCCGATGTCAACCTCTACAAGGTCTCGCCGGAATACTTCCACGCGGCCGGAACCGCCTTGCTGGCCGGCAGGCCATTTACCTGGCACGACGACAAGAACTCCCCACGCGTAGCCGTCGTCAATCGTGAGTTCGCGCGCCGAATCTTCAAATCCGCCGACAAGGCTATCGGCCGGCATTTCAAGATGCCCGACGGCACCCGCGTCCAGGTCGTCGGTATCGCGGAAGACGGAAAATATAACGTTCTCACCGAAAATCCCCAAACGGCGGTGTTTCTTTCCATCCTGCAAATGCCCTCCAGCTCGACCCTCCTGCTGGTGCACTCGGACCGCGATTCACAGCAACTGACGCTGGCTATTCGCGCCCGGCTGCACCAACTCGACGCCGGACTGCCGTTCCTTATCCAAACTCGCCGCAAAGCCATGGACATCGCTCTGTTCGGCCCGCACATGGCCACCATCTCACTCGGTGTGATGGGCGTTATGGGCGCGATGCTGGCCATCACCGGCATCTTCGGCATGGCCGCCTATTCCGTCAGCAAGCGGCTGCGCGAGTTGGGAATTCGCATCGCGCTTGGCGCGCAGCGCAAGGAAGTGTTGCAAGCCGCGTTGGGACGACCTTTCAAGTTGCTGGCCTTCGGCTCTGTCGCGGGATTGGTTCTCGGCATTCTCGCCAGCCGTGTGCTGGCCTATGTCGTCTATCAGGCAACGCCGCGCGATCCGCTGGTCCTGGCAGGAGTGGTTCTGACCATGCTCCTGCTCGGCCTCGTCGCCACCTGGATCCCTGCACGCCGCGCGCTGAAAGTCGATCCTCTGGTCCTCCTCCGCGTGGAATAGCAGAGAGTTTGTTAGACCTTCTATAAGGCTAGGTGCCCCATTCATTCGCGGGGTTCGAATGAGTGGGATGACCGTCCGGTGCCCCAGGTTCGCGTTGAGGCCGGTGCCCCAGGTTCGCGTCCGTCTTTTGGACGCTAACCTGGGTCTTCCAATACCCATAACCTGCCAGGTCTCGCGCATTTCGAGACCCGGTGATCGGGCAATCCTACGTCTTCAGCGACTCCGCCACGCGAGCCGCGTCCGCCGCCTTCTTCTTAATTTCCTTTAACTCGGCCTCGGCCGTCAGCCAATCGCCTTCAGCGTGACCGCCCTTCGCTCCGCGCTGTTGATAAATCTGATAGGCGCGTTCCCGGATGCGCTGCTCCGGTACCGTTTGCTCCGGCTGTTGCACGTGCTGCGATGTGGAATGAAATTGGTGAGCGTCCATGTGGCCTCCAGGGCGTTCATACGCTGGGTTGAATATCTCGGAATTAGATGTCGTGAGACTGTGAGCCCGGCAAATCGGGCGTCATGTCACTTTTGCTGAGAGAGGCATTGCAATGCGGACAAACCGTCGCGTCCAGTTCCACCGCGCGATTGCAGTTGGAGCACAACCCCTTCGGTTCCAGATCCTGTTCCTCGGTCATAGCAGGTTAGAGCCGCGGCCAAAATCGATGGTTGCCCATTCTATTTCCATACAGCTCAACCAATTGACCGGTGCCCCAGGTTCGCGTCCTTCAGTTGGACGCTAACCTGGGATTCGCTGACTGTCACCGATGCGGCTGCACACGAATCTCAAACAGCTTCGGCCAAAGTTTTCCAGTGACGAACAGCCGATTCCCGGTCGCATCGTACGCAATCCCATTCAGCACGGCATCGGAGTTGCCAAGCGCTCGCTTATCGAGGATTCCGCTGAGGTCGATCTTTCCCAACACCTTTCCCGTCTTCGGCGAGATGCGAACAATCGTGTCGCTCTGCCAGATGTTCGCGTAGATCTCGCCGCGAACATATTCCAGCTCGTTCAGATTTTCAACCGCGCGTCCCGCGTCGTCGGTGACATGAATGCGCCTCGTCTCGCGAAACGTCGTGGGATCGAGAAATCGCAGATACGAGCTGCCGTCGCTCATGATCAGCTGCTTGTCATCGTGCGTCAGCCCCCAGCCCTCGCCCTCATACGGAAACGTTCGCAGCTGCGTGAAGCTGAAACGGTCATAGACGAAGCCCTTGTGCGCCTTCCACGTCAGCTGAACCAGCGTGCTGCCCCAGTCCGTCAGCCCTTCGGCAAAGTAGTTGGCAGGCAGGTCGAACTTCTGCAGCACCTTCCCGGTGTACACATCGACCATGCGGATCGACGACCGCCCATTCAGGCCGGTGCTCTCATACAAGTGCCCATCGACGTAGACCAGTCCCTGCGTGAACGCGCCGGGATCATGCGGATACGTGTGAACCACTTGGTAAGAATCTGCGGGCGCCGAGATGGAAGTCGCCGCCATCGCGCAAATCGCACTGGCACACAGGAGCAATAGAAAGAGACAAGGCCGTCGAAGCATGAACCGTTAGATTAAAGGCAAGCGAATCGCCGGCGCAAACCATCCGACCGGGGCAGGTGCCCTTAAGCTTTCAGCGCTTAGCCGGCGGGGACGAATGTTCGGGCACTCAGAAACACGACAAGCATGAGGGCGGTACCGCCGGCGATTCCGGCGACGATTGGTTTCCAGCCAACGCCGTCTCGGAATGCACCGACTAACGCCCAAGTTGAGAACGGAACGTAAAGCAAGGCAGCCGTGTAGACGCCCGGCGAGCGTTGGTGTTGCGTCACTGTGGGCAGGATATGAAAAAAGACCGCGTTAACCAGCGTGGCGGACGGGATGACCAGGCTCAGCGTGGGCTGGCGCCAGCCGACCCGCGCCATGCGCAACGCGACCAAGGCGAGGATGCCGTTGGCCACAATAAATAACGCCGAAGGCATACCAATGCCAAGGGCGGTGCGGGCCCACGCCTGCCAGCCCGTTGCGAACTCTTCTACGGGGTGAAGAATGCAGGCCACGGCGACGGCCCAGAGAGTCCATTCGTGAGTGTGCGAGATGGAATGCGGCTCGCTCTGGTGCGGAGAACTCATCTCGTAAAGCAATCCATTTTGTGCCGGGGCGCCACTTCGCCTGCTGAAAAACTCCCAGCCCGGAGGACATGTGTCAGGGCACGACTTCAGTCGTGCCGATAAACTGTTTAGTTCTCGATCGAGCCGGCTTTAGCCGGCGACACACAACCGGCGGATCAGAGTTTTTCCGCAGCCTCTTTAATCGTGCCGAAAGGGCCCTGGGAATCGCGTCGGGTGCCCCACCCATTCGCGGTTTTCGAATGTGTGGGTCTACTACTTCTTCTCTTTCGGCGGATATCCTTTAAACAACTTCGTCACTGCCTTGTCGATAGTACTGACGTTCTTATTCGTCTTGTCGGAGATGGTGTCGCTCACCGAGCCCCGCCAGAGCAGTTGCTTGGTCTTGGGGTCGGCCAGTTCCACCACCAGCGTTCCCACCTTGTTGATGTAGGTGTTCTGAATAGCCGGACTACCCACACCGTTGTCCCATCCCCAGGTTGGGCCAAGCCCGTAGCCCACGCCGATGACCTCCTTTACATCGCGAATGCTGTTGCTGTAAACCACCCATAGGTCCGGATTGGAATCGACCTTGGTCAGTCCTTTGGCTTGCAGCTGCTTGTCGATGTCGTCGATGATGCGTTGGTTCCAGTCGCCTTGCGCGGGATTCGGACTCTTCTCCCACATATAGGTGTGATAGCTGGCAAAATTTGCGCTCTTGTCGAAATCGATGTGAGTCTTTTGTGCAAACGCGAACCCGGTCAACAAAAGCCACAGAACACCAACCGTCAGTACTTGCCTCTTCATAAGTCCCCGCTCCAAGACTGCTTCGGATTTGAGTGCATGATGAAGCTACCGCAGCTTCGAGGTTGAAGCAATACTATCCTCTCGAACCAATGCAGGATGGAGCGCCGAATTTGCGTCCGAGATCGGCTTGCGTGCCGCCAGGTCGCTTATCTTGCTGTCTCGGAGAGCGGCCGACACTCGACAGTCCCTACCATCCGGCACATCAGAGCTGCTGACAGCCGACACCTCACATCCCGTTCGCTCCTCACATGGCCATGTGACCCACATCACTTCGCCTTGGGCCATCACTGGTGAAAAATCGAACTATCGTTCGGTACGGGGTGAGCCTCCAGACCGCAACGGAATTCCAGGTGGGATGGCGAATCGTTAGGTACAACCAAGTCCTTCCGACGGTCCCGCAACAGAAAGGGCAGCAATGGCCAAAGGTTCAGTGCAGATTGTAGTCGAGCGATGTAAAGCCTGCGGTTTCTGCGTAGAGTTTTGTCCCACGCACGTCCTGGCGCTCTCCTCCGCCTTCAACGCCAAGGGATATCACACCCCCTACATGGTTCATCCGGAGAAGTGCAGTGGCTGCGACTTGTGCGGCATGTACTGTCCCGACTTCGCCATCTTCGGTTTCAAGCCGCCTGAGGCTGAGAAGAAAGCGCAAGCCGCTCCGCAGTCCAAAGAAGTCGCTGCGCCTCCGGCTGCCACAGAGAAAGAGGAGGCCCAAGATGCACGCTGATCCTGCTGGTGTATTGACCGGCTCGCATTTCCTCGACGGCGACCACGCATGTTGCGAAGGCGCACTTGCTGCCGGCGCGCGCTTCTCGTCCGGCTATCCCATCACGCCTTCCACCGAAGTCGTCGAGCGCTTTGCGCAACGTGTTCCCACCGTCGGCGGCGTCTTCATCCAGATGGAAGACGAGCTGGCTGCCTCGATCACGCTGCAAGGCGCGGTGTGGGGCGGAGCCAAAGCCTTCACGGTCACCTCCGGGCCAGGATTTTCGCTGATGATGGAGCACATCGGTTACGCCGCCATGACCGAGACGCCATGCGTCTTCGTCGACGTGCAGCGCGGCGGACCATCTACCGGCTTGCCGACGCTTCCCGCGCAGCAGGACATGATGCAGGTGCGCTGGGGATCGCATGGTGATTACGAAATCATCGCGCTGTGTCCCAACTCGCCGCAAGAGTGCTTCGATCTGACGATCACCGCATTCAATTACTCCGAGAAATATCGCTGCCCGGTGTTCGTCATGATGGACGAGGTCGTCGGCCACATGACCGAGAAGGTTGTGATTCCCGCACCGGAAGAGATCGAAATCGAGCCGCGGCGTTACACCACGTTGCCTCCGGAAGAATTTCTCGCTTTCAAGCCCGGCGCAGACCTTGTCCCCGATATGCCGCGAGTGGGCGAGGGCTACAACGTTCACGTCACCGGACTGACCCACGATGAGCGCGGTTACCCAGACATGCGGCCCGAGGTGCAGAGCGTGCTGGTCAGGCGCCTGGTCGAGAAGATCACGAAGAATGTCGATCAGATCACGCTCTTCGAGGAAGATCAGACGGAAGGTGCCGAAGTGGTGGTCGTCTCCTACGGGATCACGTCGCGAGTGGCGCAGCGCGCGATCGACATGGCGCGGCAGAAGGGCATTAAGGTCGGCAAATTCCGCCTCATCACCGCGTGGCCGTTCCCCGAAAAACAAATCGCAGCGATCGCGAAAAAAGTGAAGGGCATAGTGGTAGCGGAACTGAACCTGGGCCAGATGGTGCGCGAAGTTGAACGGGCGGCCGCAGGCCAAGCCGTTGTCCGGCTGGTGGGGCACGCCGGCGGCAGCGTACACAAGCCCGAAGATATTCTGAAGGCGATCATGGAGGTGGCGCGATGAGTGAAGCGGTTGTGACGATCCATAGCCCAGTCGAGGACTTTCTGCGGATGGACCGCATTCCCCATATTTGGTGTCCGGGATGCGGCATCGGCACCAGCGTCAACTCGTTCGCTCACGCGCTGACGGACGCCAATATCGACAGGAAGAATCTGGCGATCGTCTCCGGCATCGGCTGCACCGGACGCGTTGCCGGCTATGTCAACCTGGACTCGTTTCATACCACGCATGGCCGCGCGATTCCCTTCGCGACGGGGCTGAAGCTTGCCCATCCCAAGCTGAACGTCGTGGTGTACTCGGGTGACGGCGATCTGTTTGCCATCGGCGGCAATCATTTGATCCATGCCGCGCGGCGCAACATCGACCTTAAGGTCGTCTGCATCAACAATTTGGTTTTCGCCATGACCGGCGGGCAGACGGCACCGACGACTCCCGGTTCTGTCATCACCTCGACCAATCCTTACGGCACCTACGATCCGTCGTTCAATCTGCCCTACCTGGTGGAAGCGGCCGGCGCGGTTTATGTGGCGCGCTGGACGGCGTTTCACGTTAAACAGCTGGCGCGCTCGATGGAAGAGATGTTCGCCAAAAAAGGTTTCAGTTTCATCGAGGTGCTGTCGCCGTGCCCCACGCTGTACCAGCGCCGCAACAAGATGGGAGACGGGCTCGACACCATGAAGTTCTACAAGCAGGCCAGCAAGGTTCGCAATGGTGCGCCCACCAGCGAAGTTGGGCTGAGCAAGAGTGGCGAGATTGTCGTCGGCAAATTCGTGGATCGCGAGCGCGGCGAGCGCGGCGACTACGGCAACCTGATGCATGACAGCCTGGTCGACGCTCTGGGCGAAGATTACGTGGAAACGGAGGCGTGTTCATGCCAGTAACAGAGATCCGTATCGCAGGATTTGGCGGGCAGGGAGTCATTCTCTCGGCAATCGTCATCGGCAAGGCCGGCTGTATTTATCAGAGCGGCTACTCGACCATGACCCAGAGCTTCGGACCCGAAGCGCGTGGTGGCGCCTGCAGCGCGCAGGTCATCCTCTCGGATAATCCGATTCTGTATCCCTACGTCACCCGCCCTGACATTCTCGTCGTCATGTCGCAGGAGGCGTACACGCTCTTCAGTCCACAGATCAAGGACGACGGCATTCTCATCATCGAAGAAGATCTGGTGCGGATCGACCATTTGCCGGCCGGCGTGCGCGTCTACAGCATTCCCGCCACACGCATTGCCGAGGAACTGGGCAAGAAGATGGTGTTGAACATCATCATGGTCGGCTTCTTCGGAGCGGTCACTGGCGTCCTCGATCCGGAGGCGCTGCGCAAAGCGGTCGCCGCATCGGTGCCGGAAGCCTATCGCGATCTCAACCTGAAAGCCTTCAACCGCGGCTTTGACTACGGTACCAAGGAATTGGCGGAAGTGATTGTGAAGCAGGACTCGCAAGTAGCAGTCGGGGCACTGGAAACCTAACAGGGGAGTGCGGCGCTTCAGCGCCGCGTGATAAGCCGCACCTTTTGCCATCCCTCGCGGACTTTAGTCCGCGAGCGATCTGTTTTCCCGACTTCTTCAGCAGCCTGTTTAGCGGACGACCCGCGAATCGCGCTACGAATACGCCGCCTCAGTTTCCTGCGACCCCGAGATTTGTCCGTACGCCGAGATCTGCTGCGCGATTCCCAGCGCTATACGGCTGCCATAGAAGATCGCACTCCACGACACGGCAATCCAATCGCGCACGGAAAGAGGCCAGCCGACGTTGGTTGGACTTTTCACCCACTGTCGCAGCAGGTGTCGTGCAATCACCAATTCCATCCTTGCATTCTCTCCTGCCAGCTCATGCAGGATGCCATCGAGTGTGAACACAACCTTGCGCAGCATGATCAGGTTGCTCGGCAAGCGAACGCCCTGCCACGCGATACGCTCCAGCAGATCCATAACATCGACTGCTTGTGGCAAGCGTAACAGCGCTTGCTCTTCAAAAAACTGTGTTACCTGCTGACGAATGATCCGCGTCTGCCGAGAGCTTCTCTTTCCTCCTTCTGGGCTGAGAGCCTCGATGGCCGCGCAAACCCCGTCTTGATCACGCAGAACAGTCATGATGAAGAGCAGAGCAATCTGCCGTCGCTGTTCCTCATCGATGTGGGCAGTCAGCGCCCAATCCAGCAGGGTAAGCGTGCCCGCTTGATTGCTGTAGAGAAGATTGCCTGCATGCGGGTCAGCATGAAACATGGTCTTTTTGCCAGACGCAAGCAAGGGAACGGCGATCACAGCCTCAGTCAACTGCCCCGCAATTCGGGCCCTGCGCCACTTGGGAACTCGCGCCGCGGCCTTCGTGATCTTCTCTCCCGTTTCGAGGGTTAACGCAGTGATGGTAGATGTACACAGTGGTCGAATGACCCGCGGAATGCGAACTGAGTCGGACGACCTGTAAAGGCGCGATGCTTCGTGCAAATGTAACTGCTCGCGCCGAAACCTGACCTCGTGCTGCAATAGGCGACGAACGTCCTGGAATGTGTCCGAGAGGACGTGCTCCGCGAAACCAAACTGCTCGTGCTTCGAACCAAGATGCTCAGCCAGTCGCGCCAGCAGATCCATTTCCTCGGCGAAATGCTCACGAATATAAGGCTTCAAGACTTTGAAGACGCCCTGTTCTCGCTCCCGCGTCTTCGGGTTGTACCAGGTGAAGCGCACCACCGCGCTCACGCTTGCTTCCGAAAAAATCTTGCCCTCGATCTCAACCGAGTTGCGCTCGAGCTTCGGCCCGAGCTGCTGCACAATGATTTCGCGGATCTCATCGATGTTTACATCGCAAATGCCATTCTCCAGTTGCGTCAGTTCGCGCTTAACGGCGGGGTGCAAATGCCGATTTCGCGCGATCACTTGACCCAGCTTTTGCAGTGCAGGCACCTTTGCGATGAGCCGGAATAGGCGGACCTCGGGTAACGTGTCGGGCGCAAACTCCAACTGCTCGATGACTTTGGGGACTAATCGGGGTGTGGAGAGATGCGAGCCAAAATACAGCATGGCCTCGCGGACTACGGGCCGCCACTCGGCATAGGCTTGCGGCACCAGGCGCTTAACCGACAGTCCCTGAACAATCCAGCCCGTCACTTCCTGCCGAAACTTTTGTCCGGCAGCACCATCGAGCATTGCCGTGAGTGCACGCGTCCGCTCGACGTTCGACATCGACAGAAAAACTGCAAGCCGCGGATCGGTGATTGATAATCCGGAGAACTGACTGGATGGGGAGGAGCCGATCGCGTTGCTGGCGACCTGGGCTGCCGTAGCGCGGCTCGACGCCTGCTTCATTGCGAACAATATGCGCCAGGACGAGTGAGCTTGTCTGTGATGAGGAATGGCTTCGCGAAGGAAGCGCAGCAGTTTCCCGTTCGCCCGCAGCCGTGCCTCGAGATAGGCCGCAGACCCATTTGTTGCTAACTAGGATGACCTAAGACGATCCAGAGCCCCTTCGATCCGCTCCACCTCGTCCCGAATTACCCGGATCGCCTGCTGATGGCCCGGAGACGGCACCGGCGCAATGGCTTCCACCGCACTGCGGATCTTGCGGTTGTGCTCCCAGATCAGGTTGATTCTGGCGGAGGTCTCCAGGCGTCGCCGGTAGATCCCTCGAATCACTTTTGTGGTCAGCCAGGCAAACACCAGCCCAAAGCACATCTCGATGGGAAGCCGATCGGTGGCTCCATTAAAGTCAAAGAACGCCAGCCGATAGACGGCCTCTCCCAGGCCCAGGGAGGCGAAGATGACTCCCATCCCAATCAGCGCCAGTGTGAAACGGTCAGTTCTTTGCAGCTCGGTAAAGTGTTCGCGATTGTCTAATCCGTGATTGAATTCCATTGGTCCCCGTTGCTCTGCGCCGGTCGACCCAACGTGCCGAACCTGCGTTTTTTCAATTAGCGATTCAAATCCACCTTACACCTTTTCTTTAGAAACTATTGTGACATTCGATCAAACGAGACTGACAAAAATATTAGTGCGCCGTAAAAATCTGCGCGTTCCCGTTCCTGCGCCGGGCCTCCTGCCTATGGGTGCAGCAAGCCCAGTATGGAGGCTGCGAGGTACAGCGAATTAAACAGAGCGATTGCGACTGCCACGAGCCACTTCATCCGCGTTTTCGGCGCCGCATCCGCATCGGAGATGGTAATGATGAAAATCACCGTACCAACCACCAGCGCGGCCACCAGAGTCACCCAGGGAGAAGTACTAATCCCCGGAACGAGCTTCTTCAGCAGCACCAAAACGACGGTCACAGCCAGCGACGCGCCGGGGAAGGTGACCAATGATTGGGGAGTGATGAAAACTCCTACGGGCGGGGATGCTTCAGTGGAAGCCGCGAAGGCCAATCCCTCTGGTTCCTCACGTTGTGGGCGCGCCAGAAAAAAATCACGAAATACCATGGTCACCTCGAGCTGAATGTGGAATCGAACCGCAAACTGCCTTACGCACTCAGAAACTCAAACGGGCCGCTCACCTGGATTCGAATCGCGACCCCCCGTTCCGTGCCCCAGGCACGGATTTCCTCCGCCATCGAGTTTGATTCCTCCTCCAACAGAAACACCAACTCGTCTTCGAACTCGCCTCCCACAGCTACTCCGATCACCGCGCCCTCGCCGAGGAAACGTCGCTGGGCCTCCCGCCTCAAGTCTTCCGGTACACGCGGCATGATTCTACCTAGACCGGAGTTACATCCAGGTCGGTGAGGACTGATTTTATCGGATTAGCCAGGGCCGCATTCTGTTTGACGCTGACGCTGAACAGCAAGCCTACCGCCTTGTTCTGCATGTCCACGATAAGAGCGCCCGAGTCGCCCTGCCGTGCGAAGTCTCCGTGACCCGTTCCCACAATCTGTAACTGCTTTTCAAACAGTGCCCGCTTTCCGCCTTCATAGGTGATCAGCACCGACGAGTTTTTGGTGAACAGCGCTCCCCGGGTTTCGCCTGTACTGCGCCCTACCTTTCGCACCGGCAACTCCAAAGGTGGATCATCCCAAACTCCAGAGATTGCCCCGAGTTTACGAATGCCTGCTGCTACCTGTCCCGAAGGAGTGCATAACGCCACATCGCAAACGTTGCCTTTGTCGACGGAAAAATCGATGACCTTGAAGTCATGCAGCTTTCCAATAACATTCCCCGGGCCGCCACCGTCGGCTTTGCCGGGGTACCAAAGATTGTCCGCATCGCGATTGCCCTTATTCAGCGCCGCAATGACGTGATTACAACTCAGCAGAAACTGCTGTCCAGCTTTGTTCTGCACCAGGCAAGTCACCGTCCCGGTAGCTCCGTCAGGATGGCCGATTGAATCTCCACCTTGCGCGGGAGAACCGGCGGCCAGCCATTCGCCAGTCTCAACCACATGCACGGGTATATCGCCAACGTTGGCCGACTTGCGCAGAAGGTCAAGATCGAGGTCATCGCTCTCCACATCGGTAGCAAGCTCGAGGGTATCGGTTCCACCTCGCTTACTATGCCCTACGCCAACCACGGGAGGCCGGTCGGCTTTGGCTACCTTGTCGCCCAGGGTAAGAGCAATCGCGATGCTGCGGCCCTCCGGCGAGTAAGCAGTCGACCAGACCTTAAGCAGACGATCCGTAAGAACTCGGACCATCGCCGTAACCCGCGCCTGCGTTGAGTTCTGATTCATGAAGTGCACATGGTTGATGTTAGAAAAGAAACCCATACGGACCTCTATTGCGCCTCAGTATACCTTCGCGACTTCGACTTGGGCGCACTTGGATCAGCCAAAACTTTGCTTGGAATCGCCCGGCCGGACTGAACTAAACTGTCTCACCAAGGCTGCGGATATCGGCATGCAGGATTTGTCGCAGTATCGCATCGTCTCGCCGGCTGTGTCGGCGGGCAATCTATACGAGGCTGAACGCAAGGCCGATGGAGCGGCTGTCTGGATCAAGTTGCTGCCTGACGTCCTCGCCCGCGACGCGTCGTTGATGCAGCGTCTGCAGGAACGATTGGCCGCGCTACCGCGCCACGAGAACGTTCAGCAAGTCTTCGAAGTATCGAGCGAGGGCGAAATTACCTTCTGCGTGCTGGAACGGCTTCAAGGCACCACCTTGAAGGATCGCCTGGCGAAGGGACCCTATCACGCTTCGGAGACCGACGCCTCCTTTGCCGAATTGCTCAGCGAACAAGTACCAGCCGCGGACGCTGCTCCAGCTCTTCCCGGGACACCAGATATCAAAGCCGAGTCAGCTCCGGAACCTGCTCCGATACCATCGCCCAACCCAACCGCTCCAGGAGTGAAACCATTCGACCCAAACGCCGGCATCATCATCCCGGACGAGTGGAAGCCAGTTCCTACTTCCAACACCAGGCATTTGCAACTGGGAGATAGGTTTGTCGAATTGGACATGTCGCCGGCGTTTTGGGAAGAGCGGGAAAAACCACCGAAGGTTGAAATGACTCCAGCGATGCTGAGGTTGTCAACTGAATGGGAGTCGGAACGTTTGTTTCCCAGCGACGATCGCAGAAGCACAACCATCGCGCTCCTGAACGAGCTGGCTGTGTATAAGTTCGCGATCCAGGTGCTCAGCGCCCTCCAAGCGATGCACAAGGCAGGAATCGTCTGTGGCGCGCTAAGCCCGACAAACATTTTCGTCTGCGAGAAAGACACCGCCAAGCTCATTAATCTGGAAGCATGCTTGTTGCGCGAGCTTTCACTTCCTGTTGGAACAGACGCCCCGGCGGACCAGAACAATGCTACAGAACAGTCAGAGGCCGAGATCGTTGCCTATCAATCTCCGGAGCAAGCGGTTGGGCGCACGATCGACGGTCGAAGCGATCTGTTTTCCCTGGGCAGCATTCTGTATGAAATGGCTACCGGAAGCCGCGCCTTTACAGAGTCAACTGCTGAGGAGCTGCGTCACGCCATTGCTCGACGCGAGAACCTCATGCCTCAAACTCTGTACCCGACCAATATCACCCGACTCAATGCCGTGATTGTCAGGGCGCTGGAACGCGACCGCGGCATGCGCTACAAAACCGCTGGCGACATGCTCGCTGCCATCGAGCCTCTCAAGACCGGTGTCGAGCGCCAGCTGCAGCGAATAAAGGATTCGGCAAATGCAGCCAAGGAGAGCGCCAAGGTCGTGCAGTCGTCCGGCGCAGCGGAAGCCGTGGCAGTTGCCGAACCTGCAAACGCAGGCGTGAAGTTTCAGGCTACATCTGTCGACGACCGTATCCTGAATCTGTCACCTCTAGACCAGCACGCGCCCCTGTCCGAACAGTCGGACTACTCGCGTTCGCCCCACTTTGACGCGGAAGTGGACTACAGCAAGATGAAATACGGGTGGTCCAAAATTTCCCATCCGCGGCTCGTAGCAGCCGGGTTGGCGGTGATTGGGGCGGCGATCCTCGTTCTGCTTGTCCTGTATTTCGCAGTCACCTGGCACCCTCGCTAAGGTTTTCGGCGAGAGATTCCAATACGCTCGGCAAGGCGAACCAGGCTGTAATTGAGCGGAAGATTTCGCGGGTATTGTAAGACCAGTCGAAATCACCTTCCACTGCTCCACACGTCACTGACAAATGCTACCTGGTAGTTGTGAAATTCCGATGGGCATTTCGCGAGAGGGTTCCCGGAGTCTCCCACTCGTTCCGATTCGCGCCCAAGCGGCTAGAAGCTGACCTCACTTCCTCTCTCGCGTGCCCAATCGCACACGTTCTGTCCAGGTCCACGAACGTTACCGCCATTGCGAGGAGCACAAGCCGATGCAAAGCCAAGCGCAACCCCTCATCTCCCTCGTTCGCACAATCGTTCGGGTGGTGGTCGCCGCGTTACTGATAACGTTGGCTGCGCTTCCCGTCTCCGCACAGAACGCAGTTCCACCGACGGCGGTTCAGGCAGCAAAAACGCCAGAGTTCGCGTCGCGACTCGCCCATCGAACCAGCCGGCCGGCATCACTCCCGAACCCGCAGTTTGCGCGCCAAGGGTCTCATCGTGGCCCGCTGCAAGGCGGCGTGATTTACGAAAATGGCCCCATCAACGGCAACACCGATGCCTGGACCATTAACTTCGGATTTGTCGTCAGCGATACCTTCACGGCGGTTAATCCTACCAGCATAACCGGGATGAGTTTCGGAGCCTGGTTATTTCCGGGCGACACATTGACCTCGGCCGAGCTTTCCATCACCTCGAGCCCGAACGGCGGCATGTCCTACTTTGACCAGACTGTGAATTTCACTCAGACCGGCTGCACGGCCGACCAGTACGGCTACAATGTCTGTACGGTCAGCACTACCTTCAACGGCCCGGGGCTAAATGCTGGTACTTACTGGGTGAACCTGCAAAATGCCAGCGTTCCCAGCGGCAATCCGGTGTACTGGGACGAGAACAGCGGAGTCGGCTGCCAGTCTTCCGGTTGCCCATCCGAGGCTTCCCTCAATACTGTGGGCTCAATTCCTTCGGAATCGTTCACGATGGTCGGGGGCAATCCACCTCCGCCCCCGTGCTTTGAGTCACAAGGCAAGCTTCAGATCATCTACGATTTCACCCAGCAGCAAGCGGGGCTCAACAGCCAGGCCGGCGTAACCATCGACAAGGCGGGGAATCTCTACGGAGTAACCGGCAACGGCGGCAACAACGGCGCTGGTTTTGCCTTTAAGTTGGCTCGCTTGGCCGGGTGGCTGCTTGATCCTCTGTTCAATTTCGTCGGAGGTGACAACGGCGGAGAGCCGACCGGTGTGATCGTGAGCCCGAACGGAAGTCTCTACGGCGGAGCGCAGGGAGGCATTCAGAGCTGCAGTAACGGCAGCCAGTACTGCGGACTTGTCTTCAACCTGACACCTGGTCCAACCGCCTGCCTGACTGCCTTGTGTAGTTGGACCGAAAACGTGCCCTATCGCTTCATGGGAGACAGTGATGGCTCTGGATCCATCAATGTCTCTGCGTTTGACCATGATGGCAACCTGTATGGCACGTCATCTTCCGGCGGGGCGTACGGAGAAGGTACTGTATTTGAGCTCACGCCATCAGGCCAAGGCTGGACAAAAACCATCCTATATAGCTTCACCGGAGGTAACGACGGCTACGCTCCAACCCAAGTGCTGGTAGGTAACGACGGCAATCTCTACGGAGTTGCCGGGGGCGGTGTCTACACCGACGGAGTTGTTTTCCAACTGACGCCTTCGGGTGGCCATTGGACACAGAGCGTCCTCCACGCATTCCAGTATGCAGGCGAGGGCAGTGGCCCTCATTATCTGGTCCAGGACGGCGCCGGAAATCTCTACGGCATTACTCTGTGGTTCGACGTGGGCCCAATTTTCGTGCTGGAGAAGACCAGTTCCGGCTGGGTCTTCAGCGAGTATTTCGTCCAGCATGGCGGCTCCTACGAGTACCTGAACAATCTCGCGATCGATGCCAGCGGCAACTTATATGGCACGGGAGCCGGTGGCGAGGGTTGCAGCCGCGGCCGTTGCAACACGAGCCCGGATTCGCCGAGCTACTACAGTTACATCTTCAAAGCGTGGTATGCCAGCGATGGGTGGCACTATGAAGACCTTGACTATCTCGGCTATCAGTCCTTTCCAGCCGTTGGTAGTTTGGCAATTGACCCAAGCGGCAATCTGTACGGAACCACCTTCCAGTGTGGAACCAACAACTTTGGAACAGTGTGGCAGCTCTCGCCTTAGCAGGCGCGTGTGCCGCAGGTAGCAAGTTGCGCGTTCTACTCGAATCCTGGTTTCAACGTGTGCGATAGGCTACGGACATCCGTGACGTTCGTAGCCAGTCAAAACAAAATCAGCCCGGCAACAGCCTTGCGCTTATTTCGAGTCCGTCTCCTGGTACAGGCTGGCATCTTCGGCCCAGACCTTCAGCTTGTCGTTCTTGTTTTCACCGCCGTGGATCACGAGAATGCTGCCGGGTACGAATGCGCTGGATACCTTGGCGGAGGGAACAAATACGGCAATCTCCTGATCGCTTAATCGCAGCACGTAAACCGTGCCAGCGGCCTGCTTCTCGCTCCGCAGGATAACGCCGCCAACCTCGGTGTTGGCGCCTTGTGCGTAATCGGCGCGCACGCCCATATTAAGGTCCTTCGGTCGCTCTCGCTTGTCGGGATCGGCGAGCAGCAGCGGCGGTCCCATCTTCCATTGGCCCGCTTCCTTCACGAATTTCAGTACCATCTCCACCCGCTGCGTGGGCGGCAGCTTCTCCTGCTTCTGGATCTCTTCGGGCACGGCGATGGTGGCGATGATGGTTACGTCCGCCGATTGCCCGTCCTTCGAGAGATTGACGAACTCGGTCTCGTACCGGATAGGCGCCATCTGTTTCACCATTTCCATATATCGCGCCTGGGCGTCGGGCGTTGGCACCTCGTCGCGGATTTCCTTGGACAGGTACGGAGACACCTGGCTGTAGCTTCCGGCTTTCACGCCTGCCAGATAGGAGTCGTAGATTTTGGTGAAGTCCTGCATCGACTGCGCCCACAGCGGCGCACCGCACGCAAGCCCTAACAGCAGCAGCAGTGCAGGCAGCGAACTACGGAAAGAAAGGGGACAGACGTGGCAGATTGGGCATCGAACTTCCTGAGATTGGTCTTGCATGGCAGATAGTGTAAGCGATGTTGCAAGCGACCTCGCCGTTCGTAGCGCTTACCTATCCCATCATCTCGTTTGAATCCCAACGCCAGATCCGGTAAAGAATATCAAGATATCAAACCCTGATCCGGTAAATGTTCCAAGCTACCCGTTAACATTCCTGTTGCGGTATCTCCGTTCTCGCGATAAGCTCCCCTGAATCCGGCGGCGATATTTCGCTACCACCCGGGCTGGCCGCGCTCCCTGGAAAGTTTCGCATGTTGATTCTGCTCACCTTCGCGGCGATCGCTTTTCTCTCCGACCAGATTAGTAAACGCGTGGTGCAGACGCGCGTCGTCGGTCCCGTCGGTGGCCCGCTCTTCCAGATCCGCGAGGTCCATCATCGCGAGCGCATCTACGGCCACGCCGGATTCCGTGCGGCGCTGATCTTCATCTGGTGCCTCGCCGCCATCGCGGCCGTATGGCTGCACAGTTCCGGCTTGTTCCTTCACAGCCGGTTCGCCCTGACGGGCATGGGTTGCGCGTTGGGTGGCGCGGCCGGCAATCTCCTCGACATTCTTCGCCGTCACCATGTTGTCGACTTCATCGATCTGGGCTGGTGGCCGGTCTTCAACCTCGCCGACGTTGCCATTGTCGGCGGGCTGCTGTTCGCATTTTGGGGCATGGTGCCGCACCTATGAGACGCGTACTGTTCCGCTGGCGAGGTCTTACCATCTGGAGCTATCCGGCCATGCTATATGTCGGCTTGGTCTTCGGCGTAATCGCGGGCAATATCGCCGCGCATGCCGCTAGGCTCGATCCGCTGCGCGTATACATCGCGACCATCGTACTTATCGTTCCGGCTCTGATCGGCGCGCGCCTGCTGTTCGTCGCCAGCGAGTGGAAATACTATCGCCGCAATCCCCGCCTCATCTGGAACCGCACCCAAGGCGGCTTCATGATGTACGGCGCTGTGCCGGTGATGCTGTTGTGCTCGCTACCGCTGCTGCACGCAATGCACGTCGGCTTCGGCGCCTTCTGGGACGTGAGCACTTTCACCATCCTGGTCGGCATGATCTTCACGCGCGTGGGCTGCCTGCTGAACGGATGTTGCGGCGGCCGGCCGACTCGCGGCTGGTTCGGCATTCGACTGCCCAATACGCGCGGCATCTGGCAGAGGCGCGTGCCTACGCAGGCGCTCGAGGCAGCCTGCGCCGCCGTGCTGCTGATCGTCGCAATGGTCATGTGGCGGCGCACACCGTTTCCGGGAGCGCTGTTCCTGCTCATCATGTTGAGCTACGCCAGCGCCCGGCTGCTGCTGGAGTTGGTCCGTGAACACGCGAATTCCCGCCGGCAGTTTCGCGTCGCTTACGCGCTGTCTGCGATTTTCGTGGTGATGTCCATCTCGGTCTTGGCATTGAAATGGCGATAGTCGTTGTGGTTGGCAAATAAGGAGGGTTCGATGGCGAATAGTGTGGTTGGTAATTACGACGTCGTGGTGCAAGTCTCGCTTCCTGCCGTCGACCGTTTTCTGGCGGTGATGCACGAGTGCGAACGTTTCCTGCACTCTATTTCCGGCTATATCAACGATGCGCCGCCGCCACCGGTGCACTTGCCGCCGCATCCGATACTGCCGCCTATCGTGTTCACCGGGGTCGAGGACGCCTTCGGCAATGCCATTGCCAATCAGCGGCAGATTCCGCGGCAGTCGTTCACGGGCACGGTGGCGACAAACAATGTCCTCGCTGCCTTACGCCCGCCCATTGTGAATCCCGGCCAGGGCTTGTTCCCGCCGCCGGTGATCATCCCCAGCAATCTCTCGGGCCAGGTCCAGCTGCAGATCTTTCCTCCGACCATCGACGTGCCTGACGCCTCCGGCAAGAATCTCAGCGTGACGTTGAACGCGATGGTGCGCTATTTCCCCGACCCCAACACCGCGCCCATCGCGCAGTTCCTGCGCGGCAATCTCCAGATCGTCGCTCCCATCAACCAGATTTCAACCCAGGTGGGTAACGTCATCGAGTTCGACTTCAAGGCCAACCAAGCGTCCGTCAGCTTCACGCCGACCTATACCAGCAACGCGCTGAGCCTCGAAGATACCGTGGCCATCAATCTGGCGATTCAGAACGCGCTCAGGACCAGCTTCCAGCCCTCGAGCGCCACACTACCCAGAGGCGTCTCGGCGCTGCAATTCAAAACCATGCTCTCCGGCTCACAGAAGGCGGCCGCACTGTTGCTAGATCTGACCAACCATTCCAGCGATCCCGCCAGCGTGCAAGACATTGTCCTGAATGCGACCGACGATTTCGCTTTTGCGATCAGCCCGGCCTACATCAATTCGCTCCTGAGCTCGTCGATCGGCCAGCTTACACAGTTCCCGCCGATTGGCGTGAGCGAATGGCCATTCTCGGCAACGTACACCATCTCGCTGACCAGTCCGGCTCCCGCGCTGAACTTCACAACTGGAGCGATTCAGCTCGTCATCAACGCCCACGCCCACAGCAGCGGTTCGATATTTCCGAGTTTCAACTTCCAGACCGTGATCTCGTTTGGGCTGAACCTGATTGCCATTGACGCCCAAGGCCGGCTGGGCGCAGCCGAGCTGGTGCTGTCCAAGGTCGCGCTCGACTTCACGGACTCGGGTTTGGGCGGCGATCTTAAGGACCTCATCCTGGGCGCATTCAAGGGCTCGATTACCAACAACATTGCCACTGCCGTCAACAGCATTCTGAATTCTTCGAGTCCCAACAGTATTCAGGCTACTGTGCGCAGCCAAACCAACATCGACACGCAACTAGGCAACCTGGTCAACTCGCTGCTCACCGACCCAACCACCGGTGATCAGCCCGATGCTTCGCTCAAGCTTCGGTTCTCCTACACCGCGGTGGACATCGAGCCGACAGCCGTGATTCTGCGCGGCTTGGAGGCAGTGCTCGCCTGGGCTGATCCCTATGTCGAGTACGACCAGATACCTCCGCAACCCGCCGGGGGCGGCGGTCGTGGCGTCGGGGGCGGCGGCATCGTCACGCCGACTGGACCGGATTACACGGCGCTGAACTCGTGGATTCCCGGCGGCACCATCACGCAGTATGTGTGGAGCATCAGCTACAACAACGAGCTCTACCCGTTCGGCGTTGACCCAGACAAGTTTGTCCTGCTGCACTCCACTACATTGCCCGTGGAGGAGGATGCCTCCATCGGCGATTCGGTTCCGCCGTACACGCCGTTGTGTCTCACGGTGCAGGGCACACGCATCTCGATGTCGGGCAAAGGGCCTGCAATCGCCGTGAGCGCCACCAATTGCGGCTACCATCTCCTGCCGCTACCCGGGCTCAATCTGGGCGAGGTCGCTTCGATGCCGACCATCGCAATGGTGCGCAGCAGCCCTGGGGGTCAGATTGTTGTCACCGGGCACGCCGCTCCACAGGCAGCGGGACGCGCCGCGCCCAATTTGCTCGTTCATTTTGCCGACGCACAATCGGCCGCCAAGCTGAAAGTGCTGACACAGGCGCTGAACCAAACCAAGCGCACCGACGCTCCCACGGCCGTTATGGCTGTGGTACCGGTCGGCCATTTGGAGAAGCTGCCCTTCACGCCCGGAATCATCTACGCCGATAACGACGCGGCCTGGGAGCGCGCGTTCGGTCTTGGCAAAGCTGCGCGTCCCCTGACGGTCATCGTCGATCCCACCGGCAAGATTGTCTGGCGTCACGAAGGCGCGATCGAGAAGGGAACACTCGCGACCGCATTGACCAAGATGCTGGCGCCCACGTTCACAGCTCCGCCGAAACTACAGCGCCTGAATGTTCGGCTCAGACAGCCGGCGCCCAATTTCCTCTTCGAGTATTCGGCTGGCCGCGAGCTGACGCTCTCGAAGCTAAAAGGACGTCGTGTAGCGCTCGTCTTCTGGCACAGCAGTTCTGCGCCCAGCATGCAAGCCATCAAGGCAGTGCTGCCGGCCAAGAACGGCGCTCCGCCGCCGCTGGTGTTGGCGATCAATGACGGAGAATCGCCTGAGCATGCACATCGCGTTCTGGAGGAGAAGAAGACCTCTGCCATCGCGGTCGCGGACCCCGGCCGCAAGATCGCCACCGCGTACGGGGTTAGCGTCTGGCCGACCATCGTCTCCATCGACCCGTCGGGAATCATCTCCGGCATACAGTTCGGTTATGCCGAAGCCGCGCCCGAGCAAGCGGCCACGCCGCGGGCGAAGAAGTAATGGATATGCAATGGCTGAGTGTTGACTGCAGAGGGCTAGAAAAGAGGCAACTACATGGTTGATCCATTCTTGATCTTGACGCCGCTGTTGCTGCTGGCGGTGGTGGCACTGCTGGGATTTGCGGGCTGCCAATTCACGGCCGGCGCTGGTTCTGGCGCATCGAATGTACAGACGGTGGTGCAGTCCGCCGCTGCCGGTACCAAAAGCGTGACCGCCGCCGCGCTCAGTTTGCAGGGTGGAGAGCTGATCATAGCCGCGGTGCAATGGAGCTCGGCCGTCGCTATTCCAGAAACGCCGGCGCTATCAGGCGCGGCATTCTCGCCGGTGGCTGGCGGCGGCCCGTTCGCATGGGACGTCATGTCGGTCCAAATATTCTCGGCCTTGAATCCGGCGGGTAATACCCAGCTCACGGTGACCGCCTCGCTTCCGCACAATTCGGACGTGGCCTGGAACCTGTGCGTCTCGGCGTACGACGGCGTGGACGAGGTCGCGCCATTCTACAGCCCCCAGACCAGCAAGCTCAATTACGTCGGCAACAATCCGCAAACGCCGTCCCTGAATATTGGGACTGGCGATCTGGTCTACGCGGTCGCGTTCGCCGCGAACAGCGACGGCGCCTTCCCCGGCAGCAATTCGTTGACCGCGGGCCCGGGCTTCACCGCGGAATTTCCGGCGATCACGAATCCTCTGGTGGAAGACGGCGGTGGCAGCAATCCAGTGGTCGCTCAGGTCACGAACGCCAATACAGACCCTAACGCCAAGGGATTCATCTTTGCGATGGGGCTGAAGGTTGCTACGTAGTCGCAAACGCCGGATAGAGAGAAACCGAAATGATCGATTGGTTTGTAATTCTCACGCCGATCCTGCTGTTGGCTATTGTTGCGCTGTTAGCGTTCGTGGGCTGCGACCAACTATTGGGGTTGAATCCAACCTCATTAGGGTCAAATCAGGTCGGCTATGTCAAAACCGCAGTCTATGTCGAGCCTGCTACTCCAGCGAACGGCACGAGTACAACTACACTCAATGCGATATTGAGCGGTTTGCAAGGCGGCGAGCTGATCGTGGTCGCGCTACAGTGGAAGGGAAATCCGCCGACATTCACGCCGAACTTGATGTCCGCTGCCGGACCCTACAAATGGCAACTCGTAGCCAGTGTACCGCCCCAGACCATATCCGATATCCAGATCTTCACGGTGCTGAACCCCGCGAACACTACCCAGTTCACGGTCCAAGTGAAGCTAAACTCGGTTGCGCCCTGGAGCCTCTGCCTCTCGGCTTACAACACGGTGGATACCAACGCCCCCACCTACAGCCCCCAAACTGTTCAGGTTTCCACCAGCGCCAACAACCCTATGACCAACCTGCAGACGGCTCAGATCGGCCTGAGCGCTGGCGACGCGCTGTATGCGGTTGGCTTTGCCGCGGACGCCGACGGTAGCTTTCCGCCGGGAGCGAACAATCTGGGGCCGGGGCCCGGCTTCACGCTTGATAATTCTGGAAACACAAATCCTCTGGTCGAGCACCTGATCACCAGCGACACGGGCAGTAACCAATCCCTCCCCGCAGTAGTAATGAACACAACGGGGAACCCAACCGCGAACCTGTTCGTCCTTGGGATGGGCATTAAGGTTGAGCCCCCGTCCTGACCGCCGATGGGTGGAGGATGTTGACGCGGATTCCAATTGCAGTTTGAATGGATGGACGGCTCGCTCGTCGGCGCGCCGCTAGTCCGCACCATGGGCATTCCGCCTCGCACCTACGGAGCGCTTCAAGTCAAGCTGCGCGAGTCACTCGTCGCGCGGGCGTTCGTCCTGCCGATTCAGCAGTTCATTCACATCCAAGGCATCAGCAGCATCTTCCTGTTCGTCGCTGCCGTACTCGCGCTGGTCTGGGCCAACTCTCCGTGGCACGACTCCTATCATCACGTGTGGGAGATGGAATTGCAGCTTTCGCGCCTCCAACTGCCCATACATGCCTGGATCAACGACGCTCTGATGGCGATTTTCTTCTTCCTCGTCGGCATGGAGATCAAGCATGAGATCGTGCATGGCGAACTGGCGGACATTCGCCGTGCTGCGCTCCCGGTCTTCGGTGCACTGGGAGGCATGGTTGTTCCCGCGCTGCTGTTCGCAGTTCTCAATCGCCGTCAACCTGGACAGCACGGCTGGGGCGTCCCGATGGCCACGGATATCGCGTTTTCCCTCGGCGTGCTGGGGATGGTAAAGGGCATTCCTTCTGACCTGAAGGTTTTTCTGCTGACGCTTGCCATTGCTGACGATATCGGCGCCATCATCGTGATCGCGATTTTTTACAGTGGCTCGCTCGATCGCGGCGCGTTGCTTGCGGGCATCGTAATCCTGGCTCTCATCGCGTTGATGCTAAAGCTTGGGATCTCGCGTCCCATAGCATATTTCGTGCTCGGTGTGGGTTTCTGGATTGCCATTCTTCGCTCCGGCATTCACGCAACCATTGCGGGCGTGATCCTGGGATTTCTTGTACCGACAACTGCACCGCTTTCTCTGGAAGATTTCCAGGACATGGCCACGGACATGGCGAGAAAGTTCCGCGATGCGATGGCGAAAGGCGATGAACGTACCGCAAAAAGTGTGCTCGGTAGATTTGACGCCTTATTGAACAATACGGAGTCGGCATCGGAGCGGCTGACGCGTATTCTCAACGACTGGGTGTCGTTTCTCGTCCTACCCTTGTTCGCACTGTCCAACGCCGGAGTGACCTTCTCTGGCGGTGCGTTGAGTGAGCTTCTGACCAGTCGCATCGCATGGGGAATTGTGTTGGGACTTGTTGTCGGCAAGCCACTGGGCATCGTCGGCTTCGCTAAACTTGCCCAGATCGTCGGTCTGGCGCGCGTGCCCGAGGGTGTGTCCTGGAGACAATTGGCGGCGGTCGGACTATTGGCAGGAATCGGCTTTACGGTTTCAATCTTTATCAGCTCGCTGGCGTTTGACGATCCCGCTCATCTGATGGAAGCAAAGACGGCGGTGCTGGTAGCATCCTTGGTGGCGGGCGTCGTGGGTTATCTGGCTCTGCGCCAAGCCAAGCCGCAACAGAAAGCCGGTTTCACTTCGGAGGGGTGACAGAATCCTCCGGCCCTCCGCTCGCAGGAAGCTTAAGTCACTTGCCGGTAAACGCGTTACAATTTCTGCGTTCTACTTTTCCAGGCCTAAGTCCTCAACACCTTGGTCGATGCTGTCTTGCCTGGAGGTGTGGGCAGGGACTTTCGGTATCAGCAGTAGCTGGCTGGACGCAATCGGTCCGGCAACACAATGAAAGGAAACAACATGCGTTCCAGAATGTCAGCACTCTTGCTCAGTATCCTTCTGGTTGCGGCTTTCGCAGCCTGCAATAAGAAGGATCAAAGTCAAAACCAGCCGCCGGCGGCGACAACCAGTGACAGCTCTTCGGCGCAGGGCAATCAGCCGGCGAATAACATGAGCCAGGCCCAGCAACCGGCTTCGGCGCCGCAACAGCAGCAGCAGATGGCACAGCAGCCGCAGCAGCAAATGGCTCAGAATGCGCCGCCGCAAAGTGCGCCCGCTCCTGCGCCGGAAGCTGCGCCCGCTCCGCCTCCGCCACCACCTCCGCCATTGGTGATTCCTGCGGGAACCGGCGTGGTTATCCGCATGGGTAATACCATCGATACCAAGACCGCAAATCCTGGCGATTCATTCACTGGAACGCTGGCTCACGCGATCGCGGTGAATGGCGTGGTAGTTATTCCTGCCGGGGCTGGAGTTGCCGGAACGGTGGTCGATGCCAAGTCACCCGGCCGGTTCAAAGGCGCAGGCGACCTGGTGATCACGCTCACGTCGATCAACGTGCACGGCGTGCCTACCACGATCAGAACCTCGAGCTATGCGCAGACGATTAAGGGCAAAGGCAAGCGGACGGCCGTAATGGCTGGTGGCGGCACGGGCGCTGGTGCCTTGATCGGCGGCATCGCCGGCGGCGGTAAGGGTGCGCTGATAGGAGGCTTGATTGGCGCGGGTGCCGGTACGGCAGGCGCGGCTTTCACCGGAAATAAGGACCTGCAGGTCCCGGCTGAATCGGTGGTTACCTTCAAGCTGTCGCATTCGCTGACGGTGAAGCCATCGGCAAGCGGTTCCAACCAGTAGCCTTGCAACCGAGTTATGCAAAAGGGAGGCCGCGTTGGCCTCCCTTTTTTCATCGACTGCGGCTCTCTCATGCAGCCTGACGATGCTTGATAGCGTCGCGGGCCTTGGAACGCATCGCTTCCGTCCAATCGCCCATCCCATGATGTCTGCGCCAGTGCTCTTCAGCGCGGCGCACGATCTCATCGTCGGTGGCGCCACTCGTCTCCCAGCTGCAATCAGCATTGCCAGCGTCCGCGCAGCGACAGGTATTGCCTGCGCCGGGTTGGCTGGTGGTCATCGAATGCGCTGACCCGCTGTTCAGGCGCGACAGGTCTACGTGATCAGCACCTTGATTGCTGCTGGGCTTCTTCGGTTTGTTCTTTGGCATGACTGCTCCTCTTGTTAGAACAGATGCCATCGAGACGGTGCTGGTGGGCTGGAGCCGGGAACCCTCAAGGAGTCGTCAGCTTGCCGCGTCTACTTCGGCGCCGACTTCATTTTTTCGCGCTGAGCTTTCGCCCAACCTTCTTTTACGATCTGCCTTGCGCGGCCAATCGCCAGCGCATCTTCGGGAACATCGTCTGTGATGCACGACGCCGCTCCGATGTAAGCGCCACGTGCCACACGTACCGGAGCTACCAGCGTCGTATCGCTGCCAACAAAGACTCCGTCCTCGATAATCGTCTGGTGTTTGTTGATGCCGTCGTAGTTGCAGGTGATGGTTCCGGCGCCTACGTTCACGCCCTCTCCGATTTCTGCATCGCCGAGATAGGTGAGGTGATTAGCCTTTGAGCCTTTGCCGAGGCGCGTCTTTTTCGTTTCCACAAAGTTACCAACATGCGCGCCTTCGCCGATGTCGCTACCCGGCCGCAAGTGCGAGTACGGTCCTAACTGCGCGCCGTTGTGAACGACTGAATCTTCCAGAATGCATCCGGGACGGATCAGAACGTTGTCGCCGATTTCGCAATTCGTGATCACCGAATACGAGCGGATGCGGCTGTCCGCGCCGATCTTTGTTCTGCCGATCAGCTGCACGAACGGTTCGATCACGGTGTCGACGCCGATCTCCACGTCGGCATCGATATCGCAGGTGTCCGGACGGAAGATGGTTGTGCCCGCCAGCATCAGCTCGCGAGCCTTCTTCGCGCGAAGCTGCTCGTCGAGCTGCGCCAGCTCCATCCGTGTGTTGACGCCCAGCACTTCGTTTGAATCTTCAGCGCGTAGCGCCACAACTTTCTTTTTGGCTTTTCGCAACAGCTCGGCGATGTCCGTCAGGTAGTACTCATGATGGGCGTTGTTAGTGCCAAGCTTGCCGATCTGTTGATAGAGCGGTGCAGTAGCAAAGGCATAGATGCCGGAGTTTATCTCGCGCTGCTTCTTCTCGCTGCCGTGCAGCGACTTCTGCTCGACGATCCGTTCGACCTCGTTGGTCTCTTTGCCGTTGGAGATTCTTCGGAAGATGCGTCCGTAGCCGGTGGGATCGGGGAGCTCGGCGGTCAGAATCGTCATTGCGGCATCGTTTGCGATATGAAAGTCGCGCACCCGCGCAATCGTCTTCGGAGCGATCAGGGGCACATCGCCGGACAGCACCAGCACGTGCCGAAAACTCCGTAGCGCCTCGCGCGCCTGCATCATGGCATGTCCGGTGCCGCGCTGTTCGCTCTGCAATACAAACCCGATTCCAGTCGCTTCGAGAGCTGCCCGAACCTTATCCGCCTCATGCCCGATGATCGCGAAGATGTTTTGCGCGGGCACCACCCGCAAAGCCGCCGATACAACATGCGCTAACAGCGGCTTGCCCGCGATCTCGTGCAGAACTTTGGGATGCCGCGACTTCAGGCGCGTGCCTTTCCCAGCGGCAAGGATGGCAATAGCGAAGGTCGATTGCTTGTTCCTGGCGGATTTCGCTGAAGATTTCTTTGGCATCGGTTCAGAGTCAGAGATCAATTTCACCACAGAGGACACGGAGAGCACAGAGATTTTATTTCGATTCCCTTTGTGCTGCGTGATCGGTGCTGAACTACCGTCGTTCTTGATGCAGCGCTGGTACTGGCGAGTCGCGCAACTCCATCATCAGTCGCAATAGATCCTGCGCCACGCGATGGGTTTGGTGCCGAGCGATCAGACCCTCTGTAGGATGCACTTCCTCGGTCAGGTACTCGCCAAGCACTGGCTTCACGCCGAGCGCCTCAATCTGATCCACGTCAGCTTCAATTTGCGACTGCCGCTTCTCTGCATACTTGGCCGCGAGTTGCGGCGACGCGGGCGTGCGATTCACCAGTGCGTAATCGAAGAACTTATGTCGCGCGTGTTTATAAAGAGCGCGAATGTGGTCGGAGGCGCTCAGATCCAGGCTCTCATTGGCCTGCGTCATCAGGTTGCAGACGAAAACCTTCACCGCGGCCGACCGTGCGATTGCATCCGACACGTTGCGCACCAGAAGATTAGGCACGAGGCTGGTGAACAGCGACCCCGGACCAATCGTGATCAAGTCGGCACTTTCGATCGCTTCCATCGCGGCGGCCAAAGGCGGCGCATCGGCGGGATCCATACGGAGCTCGACGATGCGGCGATCGCTGGCCGTGATATTGGTTTCGCCGCGAACGGTCGAACCATCGTCCATGATCGCGTAGAGTTGCGCATTGCCGGTGGTTGCGGGATAGATGTGGCCGCGCGTCGCCAGAATCGCAGACGAGTCTTTGATTGCCTGGCTGAAGTCGCCGGTGATGGCAGTCATCGCCGAAAGGAACAGGTTGCCGAAACTGTGTCCGCCGACGCCCTCGCCGGCCGGGAAGCGATACTTGAAAAGCCGCGACAACAGCGCTTCCTCTTCGGAGAGCGCGACGATGCAGTTGCGAACGTCCCCCGGGGCAGGGAGATTGAGTTCCTTCCTAAGCCGTCCGCTGGAGCCGCCATCGTCACTGACGGTGACAATCGCGGACAGATCCGAGATGCAGGGTAGCCCGTCAGCCGCGTTGGTTTCGCCCGAAGACGTTACGTACTGCTTCAATCCGTGCAGCAGAGTCGAGAGTCCGGTACCGCCGCCCATGGCGACGACATTGACGGCACGCACCTCGGCGGAATTGAAGTAATTCGGCATGATCGTCTAGATTGCGCAGACTAGTAACGCCACTTCTCGGGTTCGATCGGCGCATCGGCGCTGGTATCAGGATAAAGCAGTTCGGTGAAGCGCGGATCGTCGGCCAGATTCCTGAAGTCGGAATCGTTGCGCGCCTGGTAGCGATTCGCGGGATTGAGGCGGATGGCCTCGCCCAGATTGGTGATGGCTTCGGGAAAACGACCGGTCAGGCAGTTCAGCGCTGCCATGCCGTACCAGATGAAATCCAGCTTAGGCGATTTTTTGCTCAGCGTGTCAAAGTTCTCGCGCGCAGTGACGTAGTCGCCCATGTTCATGAGAGAGACGGCGTAGTCGAACTGCTCCTCGGGTGTCTTGAAGTTCGTCGAGACCCGGGTCATTTGCAGATTGCAGGTGTTCAAGTGCACGCAGGCGCGATCGGCTAATTCCGGGCTCGGTCCGCTCATGACCTTCTCAAAATGCGCCTTGGCCTTGTCATACTTATGGGCCTGAAGGGCTTTCAACCCAGCCTCATAGTTTTGCACAGCCTGTGCAAAACGCGGATCCTCGGAAACTTTCATGGACTTATTTCCCCGGCCACTCGCTTCGGAGCCAGACGCTGACATCGACAACATCTTTCCTTTGTTTGACTTGGAAAGTGTTCCTTTAACGTTTTCTGTGAGCTTTTTCTTCATCCGATGAGCATCCCGTCGATCACTTGCGACAGAGAGCTGCTGTTGGTTGTGGAAAACCCCCAAATCAACCTGCAGATGTGTTGCGCTGAGTTATAACCGCAAGCCGGGAGGTTCGTCAACCCACCTCGAGACACGCTCATTCGACAACGGTTAATCGGTCTTCGCCGCGGATTCGAGGTCAATATTTTTCCAGTCGTCTTTGATAATGCCGGCGCGAATCTGAGCGGGCGTCTTCTTCAGCTTGTTTTGCTCGTACGCGTAGAAAACTTCCTTCATGCAGAGCGCGCAGTGCGAACCGTGCATGCTCTCGAAGCAAGTGTGCAGACTGTTATGTCCGATGCGTTCGCAGTAGCAATAGCAAGGCAGTTGGTAGATTACATCAGGGATCTTAGCCGCCAACTGGTAAGCGCGAACCTGATAGGGGAACTTGAAGTTTTCGCCCCAGAGTTGATCTTTGGGAAGTATGGGCAGAGCGTCGCCAGGCTTGGGCGGAGCGTTGTTATATGCGGGAACATGATCACCTTGGGCGAAGCACCCGACTGCGAGGAAAACAACAAAGAGAAGCGCCGCAGATTTTGTCATCGGCCGAAGAATCCTTGCGAGGCATTGTATCGAAGAAAACGCAAGGCCGCACATGCGAGTGCTAAGCCAGCCCGTTGCTCGGGATGAGACGCTTGTCAGCTCTGAGACTGGCTCACCGCCCAAACCAGCACCTTTGTGCGGAAACGAGATAAACTCTTGACCTATTTTTTCGTTTCTGCAAGTATTCTCACCAGTTATGGCCATCAAGTTTTCTGGTACCAAAACGGCGTCTGTTACAGCGGGCATACTCTTTGTACTCGTTGTCTTCGCCATATTCTTCCTGGTTGGGGGCGACTACGCGGTGTGGTTCTTCCAGGTCCTGCCTATCAAGTTCTCACGCTACACCGAAACGACTTTTCCGATGCTTTGGGAGTACAAGATCCACCTCTTGACCTTCGTTGTCGTCGTGCTGGTGATCAGCTTCCTGCGCAAAGTCGCCGACGGTCCGGTTAAGAGGGCTTAGATTGGCGAGGCTTCCAACCCCTCAAGTTCGCTGGAGAAACATTCTTCGGATCAGGCCCGGTAAGAGTCAGCTCCCTCGGTCGTAATACCGAAGTAGGCTTCCACCGCTGACAGCACGGCCTCCCGATCCAGCTTGATCTCCTTCTGCTCGTAGCGGGCTGCCCAGCGAATCTGATTCACGATGTCTCGAGGATGGCAGGCGCGCAGGGGTTCGTGGAGCTTGTTCTTGATGACGTCGATCAATTCATCAATCACATTCGGTTCGCATTCCAGTTCGAGCGGTTTGCAGACGCCGCGGAAGATCTGGTGGAACTCATGGTTGGTGATAGCGCCGACATGAACCTTGGTCTGAATTCGGCGCAGGAAGGCGGCGTCAACCAACGTCGCGGGATCGAGATTGGTGGCGAATACCACGAACATCTCGAAAGGAATTTCAACCTTTCTGCCGCCTGCCAGGGTGAGGAAATCGATGCGGCGATCCAGCGGCACGACCCAGCGGTTAAGCAGTTCTTCGGGACGAATACGTTGGCGACCGAAGTCATCGATGATCAGTACGCCATTGTTGGCCTTCATCTGCGCGGGAGCCGTGTAGTATTTCGCGACCGGGTTGAGTTGCAGCTCCAGCATGTCGATGGTCAGCTCACCGCCGACCAGTACCGCCGGACGATGGCAGAGCACCCAGCGCGGATCAGCCGTGGTGGGAGTCTCGGCATCGCTGACTTTGGGGTGAACATTGGGATCATGCACCGCGATGATCTGGCCATCCACCTCGATGGCATAGGGAACCCAAATCTGATCGAGCGACATCACCGAGGAAAGAGCGGTGGCGATCGAGGTCTTTCCCGTTCCACTGGGACCATGCAGGAAGATTGACGTGCCGGAATTGAGGGCGGCTCCCAGTTTGCGCAGCGTCTTGGGTTCGATCACCAGATGAGAGAGTGCACGCTCGACATCGGGCGGATGGATTTCGGCGAGACGTACGCTCTGTTGCTGCACTCGTCGCACATAGCTTTCCAGCGAGACCGGAGCAGATCCCGTGTAATGATTCAGGGAGAGCAACTCGATGGCGCGAGATCTGCCGGCGGAAGTGATCGCGACCTGCGGAATGTTGGCATGCATCCCAGTCACTTCGCAAAGTTGCTCGGCACGCAAACGGCGAAGCAGTTCGTTCACCACCGCAAACTGGAGCCGAATGTGGTTGGACAACTCCCGCAACGACAAAGGCCCGGCAACACACAAAATCTTCAGAGCCAAGTCCTCAAGAATGGCGTGCCGGATTCCAGTTTCCTCTACGGTTTCGGGGGCTTCGGGCGCTCCCATCAGCACTTTGGGTATGACCGCAGATGCCTGACTCATGTTGGCTCCTTGAAGTAGCGCAATTCAGTGACACGAATATACCAGATGACTGCAACACCTTCATGGGGATTTATTCGCGAATAATATGGCCCGGGTTGTGTCCTGATTTGGCGATACGCGGCAAAGGCGACAAATTCCCGGCGTCCGTGTTCCCAGCTATGTCATCATATGAACAAGTGAGGTTACACAACTATGCGGCGATCATTGCTGGCCGTGGTCCTGTGCGTGATTTTCGGTGCTGCTATGTTGCAAGCTCAGCGAGGCGGCGGTGGTGGTCGTGGTGGCGGAGCTCACGCAGCTGTTGCCCGCCCTGTAGCGAACAAGAGTGTTGGAGTAACGGGCGCTCTTGCAGGCCAAGGGTTTCGCCGCCGCGGATATTGGAGTGGTTACGGCTATGGATGGCCGGGCTACTACGGCGGCTATGGATTGGATTGGGATTTGCCTTACTGGGATTACGTAAACTTCCCGCCGACGGGTGGCGGGCCTGGACCAGACAATGAGGCGCAAGGTTACGCGTACAACCAGGCTCCGCCGCGGCAGGTAGCTGCAATCCGCGAGAGAGTGCCGGTAACACCGGTGGAGTCGCCGAAGGTGATTGAGGTACCGCTGCCCAAAGATGCAGTAGTGAAGCCGCTGCCTCCAGCGTTGTTTGTACTGACGAATGGCGAAAAGCTGGAGAGCCGCCGTTACGTGCTGAGTGCCGACTCTCTGCAAATTGATGTCGGCCGCAGGCAGCGCACTATTCCCATCAGCGATCTCAATGTGGACGCGACCCTTGCGGCCAACCAGCAGCGCGGCATCGATGTAGCGATTCCGCAGGATCGAAGCTCGTTGTTTGTGGGATTTTGATCGCTTCGTTTAGATTTAGATTTGGAATGATTCCTGGGCGCTGGAGAAACTCTCCAGCGCCATTGTTTTATCTCATGTCAGCCGGGACTTCTGATTCGCGCAGAATTCGAAACGCGGTTACTTGAACGGGTCCGCGATCGGAAGACTGAATTCTTACTGTGCCCTCAGTTCCTGCCGGCATCGGCTTGGGTTTCTTGAAGATGAATCCGGCAACATCGCGATCGGTTGAACCGATTACAGGAAATCCTTCACTGCCGGCCCCAGCCTGACCACTTACCGCCCGGCAAGGGTGATCGCAGATCGCAACAAACGCCGGAACGTTCAGCGCGCCATAGATTCGGAATTGCACTTCGGCTGCTCCCTTGCCCGCATCTCCATTACTCTGAATCCAGAAAATGTTGGGCGTGGCCCCCGCCTCTTTTGCGGCATTTGAATTGGGAGCACCAGCGGCCCCGGTGTTTGCCGCTGAAGGGTTGTTGTCGCCGACTACATTGAGCTTCGTACTCTGGTTCGGAAGCTGCGACTCCAGATCGCCGACTTGCTTGGTGAGAGTCTTGATCTGCTGCTCATACCGCTTGCTCACCTCATCCGTTACCCGCTTCGTGGTTTCGTAGACCACACGATTGGAAGCATCCGACATGGCAGCGTCGCGTTCCTGAGCAGCGCGATTGGCAGCTCGCATCTGCTGCCAGTAAAAGATTGTGCCGAACAGCAGGCCGACCAGGATACCGCCAGTAATGAGCTTCCACTGCTGAATATAGGCAGGAGGAAGTTTCAACGCGAGAAACGTCGCACCGCCGGCGGCCAGCAGCGTTAACACCAGGATGATAAGTCCAAACATCGCGCAAACCTCGGAGCGAGCCCGGAGCCCGGGATAGCCGGATTGTGCTCCGCCGGTTTATTCCGCGTCAAGAATGCAAAATGTCGATCACGCGACCGTAGTGACAACAAAGCACGGCTCGAGATCGACATTTCTTCCGCGTACTTAACATCAATGGAGAAGTCCGGCTTGGCGTTTAGACGCTTCTCAATGATGTCTTGCGTGGGTGTTGGTGCTCCGAGCGATAGTGCGATGCTCGGACGAGTTGAATAAGGACCTCTAGAAGCCCAGCATGATCTGGCTCTTGTCGGTCGGAAACTTGATATTGAGACCGCGCGCCTTGTTGGCGGCGACCGTGCTATCAACGTTGAGCTCGCTGAGCGGGATGGTGCGCTGCATTCCGTTCTGCTCCACGCGAACAGAATTCATCGTCACCAGATAGCGTGCAGTCTCCACGCGATCTCCGTTGGAAAGGACGAACACAGCTGGTGGAGTCGGCTGCGCGGGAGGCTGTTTCTTGCCGGGGGTCTCCGGAGCTTCCCAAATCACCGCCTGCGGCGCATTGGGATCCGGCGCGGTAGCGTGGGCCGCGGCTCCAGATGTAGCAGCAGTCCCGGGCGCTGCAGCAATAGTACCTGTTGCCTGGTCCACCGCGCGGGTTACTGCTGGAGTCGACTTTACAACCCTGGTAGGGGTACCAAGGTTCGAATACTCCACCATGGTCTGGGCGTGACCCGCAACGCCAAGCACAACAGTGACTGCCACTACAGCGATCAAAGTGGTTTTCATGAGTCTCTCCGGAAGCGCTCGATTATCGAGAATCCTATCCGCAACCCGTTGTCGGAAGCCGACACCCGCTAGCACACGTAAACTCTCCGCCAGACGATCAATCATATCGTGTGGCCAAGCCCATCGGGGGCTGCTTGTCTTCGACGACTAAACATTTTCTCTTAGTCCGTGGCCGATGGCAAAAGAATTATTGGCAAGCCGTAGAGAAAACAAAGAGCTTAACGGCACGAACGTGCTGTGAGAGGCATTAGTGTCGAAAACGATCACGGTCCCAGATCATCGAACGTGACGGTAACGTGGTTGCGCGCGAGGACACCCCGAAGAAAGCTCGGCCTGCCGTACCACTTCGCGGTTGAGCCGATCGCGATTGCAGGGAATGTCCTTGACTCGTCTGCCCGATGCGCCTAAATAGATAGTCATCTCAGTCCAATTCGGCCGACGAGGACTCCAATGCGTCGATCGCGCCTATCGATGTTGACGTTGGTCCTGGCATTGTTGGTGCTGCCGGCGCTCGCTGAAGATCGTATCCTGGATTTCCATTCCGACATCAAGATTCAGCCGGACGCATCGCTCCTCGTGCACGAGACCATTCGTGTCGAGGCCAGGGGCGAGAGCATCAAGCACGGAATCTTTCGCGATTTTCCGACTCGCTACGAAGGCAAGCTCGGAGAAGAGTATGTTGTCGCCTTCAACGTGATGGACGTGCGGCGCGACGGGCAACCGGAGCCGTACAGCACGTCGTATATCAGCAACGGGATTCGAATCAGGATCGGGAGCGAATCCACGCTGCTGAGCCCCGGCGAATACAGCTACGAGATCACCTACACGGTGACACGCGAGCTGGGCTTCTTTGTCGATCACGATGAGCTTTACTGGAACGTCACCGGTAACGGCTGGAAGTTTCCCATCCATCGAGCTTCGGCGACGGTGACGCTGCCGGCTCCGGTCAAGCCTGACGACCTGAAGCTCGCAGCTTTCACCGGCTACGCAGGAGCACGCGATCAGAACTTCAAGATCGAGCGCATCAATGACACGACAGTGCGCTTTGAAACGACTACGGCATTGTGGGACGAGCAGGGGCTGACCATCGTCGTGGAGTTTCCCAAAGGATTGATCGCCGAGCCCTCGGCCGGGCAGAAGTTCCGCTGGATGCTGGAAGAGAATGCGGTCTCGGTTGCAGGACTGGTCGGGCTAGTCGTCGTGTTCATCTATTACTTCGTGGCGTGGTTGCGGGTGGGGCGCGACCCGGCGCCGGGTACGATCGTCGTCAGCTATGAGCCGCCGCCGGGACTTTCCCCTGCAGCGATGCGCTACCTGGAACGCATGGGATATGACGATCGCGCGCTGGTGTGCGCCGTGGTGGACCTGGCGGTCAAGAAATATCTGACGATTCAGCAGGATGGACGCAGCTTCCGCCTGACCAAGCTCCGAGCCGAGGACGGCACGCTGCCGCCCGAGGAGCATAACCTGCAGCACACGCTGTTCTGGAAATCGTCGGAGCTGGCCGTGAGCGCGGCCGAAGCCACGACCATGTCCGGTGCCAAGACAATACTCACGAGGGATCTGGCTGTGGCGGAGGGCCATCAGTTCTTTCGCAAGAACCGCGGATGGGCGTGGCCAGGCATTCTGCTGACGGTGGCGACGCTGGTGGCAATGGTTTTGAGCGCGCAAGGGCCGGCAAAGGCCGTTATGACCGTGCTCTTGGTGTGGCTGAGCATCTGGACGGCGGTGACAGTTTCTGTAGTTCGTGCGGCAGCGAGCGGAACTGCTGGCAAGGCCGCTCCCATTGTGGTGGCTGCCGGTCTGGTTTTGTTCGAATTGATCGGGCTGGGCATTTTCGTTTTCACCGTCGGATTGATCCCCGCGCTGATCGTGCTGGCGCTGATTGCCGCCAACGTTTTCTTTATATCGGTGCTCAAGGCCTTCACACCTGCCGGCCGCAAACTGATGGATCAGGTCAAGGGCTTTAAGCAATACCTGGTCGAGGTCGACAGCGATCGCATCCTGCGGCTGAATCCGCCGCAGAAGACGCCGGCGCTGTTTGAGAAGTGCCTGCCCTTTGCGTTGGCGCTGGGCGTGGAGCAGGCGTGGGCAAAGCAGTTCGCCGGAGTGCTAGCCCAGGCGGCGGCAGCCGGGGCGGGAGCCACGGGCGTCTACTCGCCTACCTGGTATACCGGCGACTGGCAGGCCTTCGACAGCAGTCATTTCGCCAGCACATTGAGCTCGGACTTCTCCTCGGCAATTTCGTCGGCGGCATCTCCACCAGGTTCAAGCTCCGGCGGCGACGGCGGAGGCTCCTCTGGTGGTGGAGGCGGCGGAGGCGGTGGCGGAGGCTGGTAGCTGCTGAGCGAGAACTCTCTCGTCGGAATCCGAGAACTGTGTTTTCACAGACATTCCTGACGGTTGCCCTGGCTGCTGCGATGCAGCAGCGGAGGCGCGAAAAATCGAGTTCTCAGTTGCTTGTGTCTGTCGAATTCCACTAAACTTGCTCAATTTTGCGGGCACGCCAGTGCTCCGCTGTACAAGGGGCGAAAAACATGAGCACACCTCAAGTTTCCAAGATCGACATGGACAAGTTGAACGCCTTCATCGGGAAGTTCGTAGGCGATCTAGGAGCCGCAGCCCACGCCGGTATGGTGGTGATTGGAGAACGACTCGGGTTGTACCAGGCGCTGGCTGAAGGTCCGATGACGCCAGGCGAACTCGCCAGGAAAACGCAGACCGACGAGCGCTATCTGCGCGAATGGCTTTCCTCGCAGGCGGCCGGCGGCTATATCACCTACGACGATGCGACGAAGAAATTCAGTTTGAGCGAAGAACAAGCCTTCACTATGGCTAAAGAAGACAGTCCGGCGTACTTGCCGGGAGCGTTCGAGCTGGCGCTGGGATCCTTGGCTGCCGTGCCGCGCATTGCGGAGTCGTTTCGTACCGGCGCGGGCATGGGCTGGCACGAACACGACGATGGAGTGTTTCACGGCTGCGAGAAGTTCTTCCGGCCCGGATATGCAGCCAACCTCATGAGCTCGTGGATTCCTGCGCTGCACGATGTGCAGCAGAAACTGGAGGCCGGAGGACGAGTAGCCGACGTTGGCTGCGGCAAAGGTACGTCAACTTTGCTAATGGCGAAGGCATTTCCCAAGTCGCAGTTCTTTGGCTTTGACTATCACGACAAATCGATTGAAGCGGCGCGTGAGGCGGCGAAACGCGAAGGGATTGCTGATCGCGTCAACTTCAATGTCTCTAAAGCGAAGGAGTATCCAGGCAAAGACTACGACTTCGTGGCGGTCTTCGATTGCTTGCATGACATGGGCGATCCGGTCGGCGCCGCCACGCACGTGCGGCAGTCGCTGACGGACGATGGGACGTGGATGATCGTGGAGCCCTTCGCCAACGATCAACTGAAGGACAATCTCAATCCGGTCGGTCGAGTTTACTACTCGTTTTCGACGTTGCTGTGCACACCGTGCTCGCGCTCGCAGGAGGTGGGCTTGTGCTTGGGCGCGCAGGCCGGCGAGGCACGCATCCGCGAGGTGGTAACGAAGGCCGGCTTTAGCCGCTTCCGCCGCGCGGCCGAGACACCGTTCAACATCGTGTACGAAGCACGGCCGTAGGCAGGGAACACCAACCACTCAGGACGGAACCATGGCGGTCCGATTGGAATTCAGATCGGCCGCCACATCCAGAATGATGGTTTTCAAATCGCGTTTGGGACGATATCCCAGCAGTTGGCGCGCGCGCTCCAGGTCGGGCGCGCGACGCAGCATATCTTCAAATCCTTCGCCATAGGCCTGTTCAAAAGGCACGTGGCGTATTTTGCTGGGACTGCTCAGCAGTTCGATGACCGTATTGGCCAGACGATTGATGCTGACCTCTTCGTCTGATCCCAGGTTGATGACTCTGCCCTGGCAGTCTGCTATTTCCAGGATATTTTCCAGAGCTTCGACCACGTCGAGCACATGACAGAAGCATCGGGTCTGCTGGCCGTCGCCGTATACGGTCAGCGGTGCACCCTCCAGCGCAGCCTCGACGAATCTTGGCACCACCATTCCGTATTGCCCGACCTGACGCGGACCAACCGTATTGAACAATCGAGCAATCACAACCGGCAGCCGCGTCTCGCGCCAATGCGCCAACGCAAGAAATTCATCGAGCGCCTTGGCGCACGAGTACGCCCAACGATGCCTGCACGTCGCGCCTGTGAGTACATCGTCGTCCTCGCGAAACGGCACCGTCGTTCCTTTTCCATACACTTCGCTGGTACTGGCAATTAGCACCCGCTTGCGGAACCGCGTGCAGTGCCGCAAAACAACGTCGGTACCGCGAAAGATCGTTTCAATCGTCTTAACCGGCTGCTCCAAGATCAGCTTCACCCCGACCGCGCTGGCCAGATGGTAGACCCGGTCCGACTCGCGGATCAGTTCCTCGCTCAGAGTGTCATTGAGGACCGTATCAATAATCAGCCGGAAGCCCTCGCGGCCTTCCAGTTGCGCGATATTGGAATAGCGGCCGGTGGAGAGATCGTCGAGCACCGTGACCTTTTGCCCGGCGTTCAACAGCGATTCGGCCAAATGGCTGCCAATAAAACCCGCTCCTCCTGTAATCAATGAGTGAACTTGAGGCATGAATCGCTCTCTCCCTGCTGAGGTGCAGTTCAACGAAAGATTAACTTCACGACACTTTCCGAGATGTTACACCCAGGCCTTCATGAGAGGGAATCGTACTTTACGAGGCAGCTTTTCCCACAATGCGCTTGGTGATTTCTCGCCACGCCCATATTGCGTTGACCCTTCGGCTATAAGCATCTAGGATGCGAATCGACCCTCTATGACGACGTCCCATCTCACTCCTGGCCATGTCTTGGGGCACTTCCGCCTGATCGAGGAGATCGGCGCTGGTGGAATGGGCATTGTCTACCGGGCCTGGGATACCCGCCTGGAGCGCGAGGTTGCGGTCAAAGTACTCAACCCCAAGACGCCCATCGATGGCTCGGCTCGCAAGCGCTTTCGCCGCGAAGCGCTCATGCTCAGCAAGCTGAACCACCCCAATGTTGAATCGGTCTACGACTTCCACACCGAGAACGGCGTGGATTACCTGGTGCTGGAATATGTTCCCGGCATGTCGCTCGACGACCGCATTGAGTCCGGCGCCCTGACCGAAAAGGAAGTTCTTGCCATAGCGATTCAGCTGGCAAGCGGACTGGCCGCCGCTCACGAACAGCGGATCCTTCATCGCGATCTGAAGCCGGGAAACATGCGCCTCACGCCGCAGAATACGCTGAAGATCCTCGACTTCGGATTGGCGGAATTGTTTGCCCCCGGCGAAGAGACCATTACCCAGACCGTGACTGTCCAAAGTCCCATGGCTGGAACGCCCGCCTATTTGTCTCCCGAACAGGTAGAGGGACAAGAGCCCGACGTCCGCTCCGATATCTATTCCGCCGGCGTGGTTCTCTACCAGCTCATCACCGGTACACTGCCCTATCCCAAGCGCGGGCCGAGCCTGCGTGACGCGATTGTAAACGCGCCGCCGCCGCATCCCAGCAGCAGGAACAAGAAGATCTCCGGGCCGTTTGAATCCGTAATCCTAAAATGCCTGGAGAAAGATCCCGGCCTCCGTTATCAGTCGGCCAATGAACTGCTGGATGATCTGAACGAGATAGCGAGGTTGTCCGGTCCGCATCGCCCGGTCGGTGTAGTGATGCGCAGGTCGCGCTATAAGCGGCTATGGTCCATCGCCGCGGCTGTTCTTCTGATCGCAATCGGCCTCGGTGTCGCGTTTCGCAAGAACCTCAAGATTTGGTTGGGCATCGCGCCTGAACCGGTATCGATTGCTGTCCTGCCCTTGCAGAACCGCACCGGAGATCCGTCGCTGGACTACCTCGGCGCCGGCATCAGTGAGGCACTGACCGATGACTTATCTCGCGTCCCCGATCTGCAAGTCACGGCCGAGGATGTGGCGCGACGCTATGCCGGTGACAAGGCGGATCCCAGGGTCGTCGGTCGAGCGCTCGATGTCACCTCGATTCTAGACGGCTCAATTACGGCTCGGGGCGACAAGATTCGTGTTCCCATTGAGCTGATTAACGTAAAAACCGGCAGAAACGTTTGGGGCCAGATCTACGAAGGCGATCTATCGCACCTTGCCGACCTGCAGAATCAGATCTCAACCGATGTCGCCTACCGCCTCAAACTGAAATTCGATCCCAACATGAAGGCGCGACTCAAGCGCCAATACACCACCAATCCATCCGCCTATGACGGTTACCTGAAAGGGCGTTACCATCTCGCGCAACGTTCACCGGACTCCCTCCAGCAGGCGATCAACGACTTTCAAGATGCGATCGATCGCGATTCGCAATATGCGCCTGCGTACGCCGGGCTAGCCGATTGCTACAGTCTGCTCGCCTACTACGGCATTCAGAAACCCGTTCCGCTGCTGACGAAAGCCATGAGCTATTCTCAGCAGGCTTTGGAGATGGACAGCACCTTGGGCGAGGCGTATACCTCACGCGCGCTCGCTCGCACCATCCTGAACTTTGACTGGCAAGGCGCCGAAACGGATTACAAGAGAGCCATCGAACTCGACCCGGCCTACATCACCGCCCATACTTGGTATGGCCTGGCTCTGCTGATGCCTCTCAGCCGTCCGGCGGAAGCAGCTTCGCAGCTCACGTATACGCAAGCCGCCGATCCCAATTCTCTTGTGACCACAATCAGCCTCGCGACGCTGAGCTATCTTTCCGGCAATCCCGACAAGGCGATCGAGATTGTCGACTCGCACATCCACCAACCCTTCGAGCCGGCAATTCAAGTTCTCGCTGTTGCCTATCTGGCGAAGAATATGAACGACAAGGTAATCAGCATGCTGGATGGTAATTCGTTGCCGCAAGATGTAGTTCGGCAACGGGCGGTGCCATTAGGAATTGCCTATGCCAGAAGCGGCCAAAAGGCCAAAGCCTTGCAGCAACTGAAAATCGCCGAGTCCGCGGTTGAGCAGGGCTATCCTCTTTCGTGCGAAACAGCTGCCTTGTATACTGTGCTCGACAATCACCAGAAAGCCCTCGATATGTTGGAACTGGCGTATGAACGACGCGAGTCGAACATCATTTTTCTGAACGTTAATCCCTTGCTGCTCCCGCTGCACTCCGAGCCTGGGTTTAAGAAGTTGCTGCAAAAAGCCAATATCTCGTAGCTTCTATCGCAAAGGAAAGGAACCACCCGATGAACCGAGACGACATGCTGAAACAGCTAGGTGTCTCAACGCAACAGCTGGAGGATCTTTTTCAAAAATTTCACGCCTTCTTTAATTCTTTGGACGCGCAGCAGCAACAGGTTGTAAAGACTTCCATGCCGAATGTGCAACAAGCTCTGGCTGCCTTTGGACCTGAGGTCAACGAAGCTGACTTGTTGGATCTGTTCCGAGCTGACGCTCAGCGTCCGCCTCTTGCCTGTTTCCTTCCGCTGCAACAAGGCAAGGCTCGGTAAGAACTCAATACCAGAATGGCCGGGATGCTGAAGCGAGATGGCATCGAGAGAGTAGTGTCTGCGGCAGAGACGATTCAGAGGGTGACTGGGATCGCCGAGTCTCTAGGTGTCACGCGACTCGCCGATATCACCGGTCTGGATCGGATCGGCATCCCGGTCTATTCCTCAGTAGTGCCGAGATCGCACGATTCACTCTCTGTCTACAACGGCAAAGGAGCGCGTCCGGTCGATGCCAAGGCCGGTGCGCTGATGGAAGCTATTGAGCGGCAGACTACCTTGAAGGCAAGGCCTCGATGGATTGAGGCAAGCTTCGCAGACCTCAATAAGCAGGGAAGAACAATCGATCCTAAGACAATCAACCAGAAGCTGAACGACGATTACACCGATTATCGAACCTACTCCTGGATTGAAGGTAAGGACTTCTTCACCGGCGAGCCGTGGTGGGTTCCGGCAAAGCTAGCAGGATACTTGTGGGATGATGTGCCGCATCCGTCCTGCTTCGAAATGAACGACACCAACGGCCTTGCTTCCGGTAATTGTCGCCAGGAAGCGATCTGCCATGCGTTGTGCGAGCTGGCGGAACGCGATACCTGGACCCTTGCGGAACTTGGTGCCCATCACATCCCGCGCGAGCGAAGGTCGCTCGCCTGTGGAGTTACTTCTAAAGAAGGTCCCGACGACTTGGAGATGTTCCCCTGTATCGAGGTGGGTTCGAACGAGCTGCTCGACAAGTTTCATGCGGTCGACTTGTTCCCGGTTATCCGAGATCTGACCTCTGAGCTAGGTGTCCCTGCCATTTTTGCGTCAGTAGCGGATGAGCACATCACGAATTTTCCGATGGCTCACAGCGGCCTCGGTGCCCATCCGGATGTAAATGTCGCTCTCCGGCGCGCGCTCAGCGAACTGGCGCAATCCCGCTGCGTCGATATCCAGGGAGTCCGAGAAGATATTCTTCCGCCGAACGCAAATACCGAGTTCTTCTCTCTGCACACTCGCCGCATAAGCGCCGTTGATCGCAATAGCTGGTATCTGGGTGTTGGCAAGCACAGACGTGCCCTGCAGGATATTCCATCCCATAGCTTCGATAGTCTTGACGCCGACATTGAGTTCGTGGTGAATCGCTTCCTGGCTTGCGGGCTTGATCGAATTATTGTGGTTGATTTCACGCCCGGCGAGACGAGTTACTCCGTGGTGCGCGTAATTGTTCCGGGGATAGAGTTGTGGGCTACGGACCATGGACGACTGGGCCCGCGCGCCATCGCCTTCTGGAAAAAGCATGCATGACATCGCGATCTACCTCGGCCCCTCCCTTGATCGCGCGGAAGCTTTATCTATCCTGGATGCTAGCTACCTGCCTCCCATATGCAGGGGAGATCTGGCCAAGCTGCCCGAACAAACAGGAATAGTGGGGATCATCGACGGAGAATTTTTCCAGAACTTGGCGGTCTCTCCCAAGGAGGTTGTGGCAGCGCTCGATCGCGGGATAAAGGTATTCGGTGCTGCGAGCATGGGCGCTCTCCGTGCCGCCGAGACCTGTCACTTCGGCACGGTGGGAGTTGGGGAAATCTTCCGCATGTTTTGCGATGGAGTCCTGGATGGCGATGACGAAGTTGCTCTTGCCTATGATCGCGGATCCTACGCGCATTATTCCGAGCCGCTCGTGAATATCCGGCGAGCGTTGGAGATAGCCGTGTCGAAGAGCGTCATCGACGAGCAGGAAAGGCAGCAGCTTGTGGAAAAGATGAAGTCATATTACTTTCCCGACCGCTCCTACCGTGCGCTGACAAAGTTCTGTCCTCGTCTGCGTGATTTCTTTGAGCGCTGTCCTCCGCCCGACGTGAAGCGTGAGGATGCCCGCCAGTTGCTGCTTGCAATTCGGAACAGCATGAAACCTGGCCTACCAGACGAAGGCAACAAGCAATCAAGGTAGCTCCAGAGTCACACCTTGCTCTTAAACAAGTACCAACTTGCTAGTGCGCAACGACGGCCCACCTCGCTTCATATGACAATTTCTTAACAGTTGTTTTGGCACCGCCAGGGCTTGGTGTTGCTTTGAACTCTGATTCCGGCGGGAGGCCGTTTGCAAGTTGACGCCAGTTCGTATTTTGCTTGTTGATGACTTTTGCGCGTGGCGGCGTTGCGTTTCCACAATGTTGCAGGACTGCCGAGAACTTCAGATCGTCGGCGAAGCGTCGGATGGCCTGGAGGCAGTGCAGCAGAGTGCGGAGTTGCGCCCGGGCGTAGTTCTGCTCGACATTAATCTCCCTAAGCTCGACGGCATTGAAGCCGCGCGTCGCATCTGCGTCATCGCTCCTGATGCTGCAGTTCTGTTTGTCAGTGGCAACCAGTGTCCGGAGGTAGTACATCAGGCCCTCGGCGTCTCTAGCGGCACGCGCGGCTACGTGGTGAAGTGCGATGCCGCCTTCGATCTGTTGCCCGCGCTGGAAGCAGTTCTGAAGAACCAGCAATTCATTAGTGGCAGGATTGCGCGCAGCAGGGTTTGATGGCCTCGCGAATCATAGTTCGCCTAAAGTAAACCCCGCCTCTTCCCGCAAATCCGCGACAGCTACTCTCCACAATTTTCGTTGCTAGCGAGGATCGTGATTCGGGGATAGAATCGCGTTACTTTCATTCTCCAAAGGCGCGATATGACGACCCCAGAGCTGCTGAGAACGGTGACCAAGCTCAGGCCACCATTTCTGGAAGATCTTGCTCCTTCTGACACTGGCACTATCCTCACGGCCGCGAAGCAACTTCGGTTCCTGGCGAACTCGGTGGTTACCAACCAGGGCCATCCGGCAACGCGTCTATTCATGGTTCTCAGCGGAGGCGCTCGCTGCTTTTACCTCACGCAGGGCGGACAGAAGCTGCATGTGCATTCCTATCCGCCAGGCGAGATGTTCGGTGGTATGGCGATCGTGGCGCGTGACTCCGAGTATGTGGTGAGTACGGAAGCGGTCAAGGATAGCGACATGCTGGTCTGGGAGCGCGCGAGCATGCGGGAATTTGTCGTCAGGTATCCGAAGTTGCTCGACAACGCGTTGTCGATTGCAGCCGACTATCTCAACGTGAGTATTGCCACGCAAGTTGCTTTGAGTTGCCACACCGCGCGGCAGCGACTGGCTGAGGTCCTGGTCAATCTCGCCAGTGGAGTCGGTCGCAGAGTCGGTGGTGGAATTGAACTGATGGTTCGTAACGAGGAATTGGCTACCGCCGCCAACATCACCCCTTTTACCGTGAGCCGACTCATCAGTGAATGGCAGCGCACTGGGATGTTGGCGAAAAGCCGGGGAAAAGTTTTACTACCCTCACCCGAACGCCTGCTGCTACAGGATGTCTAAGACGAGGTTGACCTTCCTTGCGCTCGCGCAATCTTGTGCTTGCAGTCGGGCAACGACTGGCAAACGCGCCCGTGCGATGATCTTCAACGGATGGGCGACCAACCCGTCTTCCAGGTGATTGATTGGAGTTGGATACGCAGACGGAGAGCCACTGCATAGGTGGCTCTTCGGTTCTATACGGTACTCCTGAGTCGCCGTCTGTGAGTCTTGCCACTTCGCTGCCGTTGAGCGCGCGACCATAGCACTGAAACTCCCAGCAAGGAAACGTCTCATCCGCAACGGAGAAGTTCTGTGTCTGAAGCAAAACCCGTAGTTATTTTGTGTGTTGATGACGATCCTAAGGCGTTGATGGCGCGCCGCCTGGTTCTTTCCACTGCCGGCTATGATGTTCTGACCGCATCCTCCGGTGAGGATGCGCTGCGCATTCTTCGCCGCCGCGGTGTGGATCTGGTAATCGCCGACGCCTTTCTACCCCGTTTTACGGGCGCCGAGTTAACTACGGCGATCAAACGCTATAACCCTGGGATCCGGGTCGTACTACTCACCGGAGCTCCAGAGCTGCCTTCGGGCGCGCAGGCCGACCTTATTTTGATAAAGGGCCGGGCCCCATCCAACTTCCTGGCCGAGATCGCGAAGGTCTTAGCCGGAAAGCCTCCCGAAGAACCCGATCTCCACAACCAGGGATAATCGAAAATGGTATGAAGATATGCCTGGAGTTACAGGCGTCATCTACCAGCGGACTGGGCTGTTTGGTGGAAAGAAACTAGAGGCAGAGATATTTTCCGCGTGAATGTCGCTTGAAGCGTGCTGTGCGTTCCTCAACGGCCCAGTACCCGGTGCCGGTGCAATAGTTGGCCATTACGCTGCGGATATGATTCTCGGTGTAGTCATCGCGGAAATGCTTGCGAATGTCGCTTACTCCAAAGGGTGACGGCAAAGCTCCATTCCTGTGCAGAACAACAATCTTGTCGGCTAGCGCAGATCTGCCCCGCGCATCCAACGCGAGATTTCTTTCGAGTTCGCCTCCAGAAAACTTACAAGCTTCTGCCATTTGGGAAATAGTACGTTTGTTCGCCGAGATGCCATCAACTACCACGCAGCGATCCTCGGAGGACTGAGCTGGCCGGGAATCGCTGCGTGTCATCGCCCAAACTTCGGGATGGCCCCTGTCTCATCCCGGGCGAATGGGAGATCCGCCATCGGTCAGCTAGAGGAAGTGGCGCAAGTTCCGTCCTGCTAGAAACCTGTACGATGGCGAAAACTATCCTCGGGTAAGCTACTTTGAAGCGCTGCTGCCGCGTGTAAGATCTACGTAAAATCTCGGTTCGAAGAACAGAGCAGGGAAGTAGCGCTACTCGGCTCACCTCGCCAGGCTCAACAGGCTTTCCACGGTGCACAGCTTGAGCCGGCGCACGCGACTTCATGCATTGAACTTGTAACCCATCCCTTTAATTGTCTGAATTAGACTGGAGCGTTCAGGATCAGCTCCCAGCTTGGTGCGCACACTGGCTATGTGGACGTCCACCGTGCGGGTATAAGCATCCGCAGAATAACCCCACACTTCCTTCAACAGTTCCTCTCGCGTTACTGTTTTGCCGCGATGCAGAACCAGGTAGCGAAGCAGTTCAAATTCGCGAGCCGAGAGGTTCACAGGCGAGCCATTTAACGTGACCTCGGTACCGAAAAGATCAACGCGGACTGGACCAAACTGATAGACCTCGGTGTGAGTTTCCGCTCGCCCGGTTCGCCGCAGCAAAGCTTCGATTCTGGCCAGAATCTCTCTTACTTCGAACGGCTTCGTAACATAATCGTCGGCACCGAGCTTCAACCCTGTGACTTTGTCCTCGATCTGTCCTCGCGCCGTAAGGATCAGGATCGGGGTCGCCATTCCTGCGAGTCGTATCCGGCGACATACCTCAAGGCCGCTCAATTCCGGCAGCATGAGATCGAGGATGATCGCATCGAATGCGGCAGAAGTGGCTTTTTCGAGCCCCTCCTTGCCATCACTGGCAAAATCCACGGCGTAATCTTCGCTGAGCAGGCGGTCCCCCAGGAATGCTCTCATGCTCGCTTCGTCTTCGATAACAAGGATTTTTGCCCGCATGCAGCGACCCTCAAGATGCCGCGATCTTTTCCACTACCAACGGAGCGCTTTCTCTTCTTCCCGTCGGAAGGTGCAGGAGGAAGGTAGTGCCTTTGTTGGGGACACTCGAGACCGAAAGGGATCCACCAAGTTCTTCAATCGTGCTCTTTGCCAGCGTCAACCCCAGCCCTGTTCCGCGAATCTGTTTGGCGACCACGACAGGACTGCGATAGAAAGGCTCAAAAATGCGATCCAGTTCTTTGTGATCGATCCCAATGCCATGGTCTTCAACCATGACCTGAACCTCGGATCGATCGCCATTCAACTGCGAAAGTCCGGCGCGGATTCCCATCCAGCCATCTTCACCGCCGTACTTCACAGCGTTCGTAATCAGATTTTGCAGGACTTGGGCGAGCCCGTCGGGGTCGGTTAAGACGGGAGGCAGGCCGCCTTCAATGTTGACGTCAACCATCACGCCTGCCTCATCGACGAGCCCTGAAGTATTGCGCAAAGCCGTGTCGATCACTACGCTGATTTCAACCGGACGAATGACATAGGTCGCTACTTTGCGCTCCAAAGATGCGAACGCCAGAGTCTGTTCAACTCGCTCCGTCAGCTGGCGAACCTGGCTTTGAAGTCTGGTCCCGTACTGAACCACCGCGTCACGACCTTGAACCAGTCCGTCGGTCAGATTGTCGGCGGCAAGGCTCATCACTGCGAGTGGCGTTCGCAGATCGTGTGACACGCCGGCCACGAAGTCCACCTGTAGTTTTGCCAGATGATGCGCCCGTCGGCTCGCCAGCATCACCAAGCCCATGCTTACGACGAGCAGCAAGAGAATTCCAAAACTGATGGAAAGATCTCTGTGCCATATGCGCGCGAACATTTCGTCGAGGGAACCGTGTCGATACTTGACGAGCAAATACCAATCCTCACCTTTGCCTGCGCCAGGGATAACTGGAAACCAGAATGCACCGCGGAAATCGTAGCTTCTGGCATGAGCCGCATAACCATGAGCGTCAGCATCACGCGTGCGATCTTCTGCGAAAACAATTGGCGGCTCCAGAGACGCCGGTTGCAACCGTGCGAAGAGGTTCATCGTGACGTCCGGCCGCTCGGTCTGGGCCCATGGTTCGGACGAATAAATGAGCGATGCCGGATCCAGCCCCGAGACCACAGCTAATTCGTATTCCAGGCCATCCTGCCCAGCGAAATAACGTTGCGCAAGCTCGGGCAGGAGCTGTTTGCGGAGGAAATCGACGTTGTATTCGATGACAACCCAGTCGGCGCTTAACGGATGACGACGAAGCTGGTCGCTGCTCCGCGACGTTTCATGTGCGACGGGATGAAATATGGCGGGGATTCGCGGGTCGAAGACCCAGCCACCGAGCGAGTCATCGGTGTAACCACCGGTCTCAAATGGCCTGTCCTCCTGAGGATGATCGGCAAAAAATTCTTCCGGAGAAGAAGCGCCAGCGATAGCCAACTCCAGCGAGGAAGAAGCTTTCTGTAATCGCTTACGCAGGGAGTCGAACTTTTCGGGCCATGGTGCGGGCTCAAAGCTTCCTGCCGCAGGGTTTAGCCGCAGCATCTGAGAATGACGCTTGTCATTAACGTCCCATATGTAAATGTTGGACACAATGTCCGGATAGGAGGCTCTGGCTCTCCATTCCCGATAGCGTTTCGCATACGCTTTTCGATCCTGAAACTCCTCCGGCTCGGCATTCAGCCGCAGCGCCACTGGGGCACCGGCCAAACTACGGAAGAGATCCAGGTGCCAGCCCAGGATTGATTTGCGCAAATCAGAAGTCACATGGGCACGGGTGGCATCGCTGATCTGCTTTGCCCATTTGTATTGCAGATACGTAAGTGAAGCCAACACCAGCACTAGAATGACCACTATGGCTGGCCCCGCAACGTATTTTCGGGTTAGAGACGACATTGCAAGCAAACAGCAAGAGGATTTCGACTGCAACAAGCAGGTGTTTCACTGCATCTTGCGCCTTTGCCGTTGAGGGTAGCATAGAACACCAAAGCAATTGGGAGCTACCACTGCCACGGCGTTAAACCGCCCAATTTTTTAAGCAGGCACTCAGCTTTCATTACGATGTTTCGCACTGACTCCCGGCCCCCAGCCACCTTTCCGCGAAGCTGTTCTCTTGACAGACACATCTATTACTCCCATGAAACCGCCCTGCGATGAAGCAGTCATACGCTCGCGCATCGCAGCCATGCCCTGCCGTCGGGAACAGGGCGTGTGGGTCCTGGTGGCGACCATCCTTGCGTCGAGCATGGCCTTCATTGACAGCACCGTCGTCAACGTTGCCCTGCCCGCATTGCAGAACAGCTTCGGCGCCAGTGTCGTTGGAGTGCAGTGGGTGGTGGAATCCTACGGCTTGACCCTTGCCGCATTGATCCTGGTCGGCGGGTCGATGGGAGATCTCTTCGGCCGCCGGCGAATGTTTCTGCTCGGCGTTGCAGTATTCACAATCGCGTCCGTGGCGTGCGGGCTCGCTTCCAGCATCGGGCAACTCATTGCAGCTCGCACGATTCAAGGGGTCGGCGCCGCATTTCTCGTGCCTGGCAGCCTGGCTCTGATCAGCTCTTCGTTCGGCGAGCGAGAGCGGGGTCGCGCCATCGGTACCTGGTCTGGATCTACGGCGGTTACTACGGCTATCGGTCCTGTTCTGGGCGGATGGCTTATCGAGCATCTGTCGTGGCGCTGGGCCTTCTTCCTTAACGTGCCTTTGGCAGTCGCGGTGATTTTGACCAGCTTCTGGTGTGTTCCTGAGAGCAGCAGCCGACAACATAGGAGAATCGATTGGCCCGGCGCGGTCGCAGCCACTCTGAGCTTGACGGGACTTACGTTCGCCTTTATTGAGTCCACGCGTCTGGGATGGAGGCACCCCCTGGTTCTAACAAGTCTCGTCGTTGGCGTGGTCGGGCCGGTCGCATTTCAACGCATCGAGGCAACGGCGGTCGCACCGCTGGTCCCGCTGAGTTTGTTTCGATCGCGTGCCTTTAGTGGTGCGAACCTGCTTACATTCTCGTTGTATGCGGCGATTGGAATCTTCTTTTTCGTGCTGCCGCTGGACCTTATTCAGGTGCAACAATACTCGGCTACCATGGCTGGTGCTGCCATCTTGCCCATGATCCTCATTGTGTTCCTGTTATCGCGCTGGTCGGGAGGGTTGGTCAATCGCTATGGGGCTAGACTACCCCTCATTGTGGGCCCAGTGATTGCAGCGTTCGGATTCTTGCTGTTCTCGGTGCCGTCAGTGGGCGGCAGCTATTGGAGCACATTCTTTCCAGCGGTAGTCGTGCTCGGCTTGGGAATGGCTGCCAGCGTCGCTCCTTTGACCACTGTGGTGATGGAAGCCGTGGATGAGGATCGGGCGGGTACAGCTTCCGGTATCAACAATGCAGTCGCCCGCGTAGCTGGACTTCTGGCGATTGCGTTTCTCGGCTTAGTCATTGTGGGTGCATTCCAGAATCAACTCAATCGTCACTTGGCAACCATTGCGATGCCCAGCGATTCGCGAGCCGAGTTGCAATCGAACGTGGGCAGATTGGCTGCCTTGAAAGCACCGGCCGGCACCGATCCGGTGACTGCCTCTGCTATCGAGTCATCGATTCTTAGTTCGTTCGTGTTCAGCTTCCGGCTGGTTATGTGGATTTGCGGAGCTCTCGCCCTCGCCAGCGCAGCCATCGCATTGCGCATGATCCCGGCACCGTCAGTCGTCGCAGTAGATCAGCAGGTAAGGGCAGGCAAAGCCGACGGCTCACTGACCTATTTCGCCGGCGAACAGCTGTGAGTATCGCTCCAGCGGGCTACAGCCGGCCCGAAGCAAGCTTTTTGTGCTTGAGTGCGTGTTTTCTCCCGTCATCAGGCAACAGTGCGCGGCCGCTCCGCCATCTGTCGTTTGTAGGGGTCGCTTATGAAATCCAAAGACGCTGACGCGAACAAGGGCGCCGTAGAGCAGGACCGTCGCCAACAAGAGACGAACGTATCCCTCACCGGTCAGAACGGACATCGCGATCAGGATCCAATGCTAGAATCCGCCAACAGTGACTTTCCTGAACCCGGAGAAAATGAAGAGCACACAGGCGAGCCACGCGCCCAGAACGAACTCAACCGCGATACCAAGGTAAATCCGGAAGGGCTGACCCAAGATCAAAATCCGGGATTTCGCCAGAAGCAAAATCAGAATAAGACCAAGGACGATCCGCTGGCAGCGTGAGCGATCGCCAATCTAACGCTTGCCCTCCCGATCATCTCTGCCTGATCATCTCTAGCATGCCATCCCAATCAGGCGGGGCGCTCACCTGGGTGCGCGATTGGCTGCGCCATCGCGGCCTCGCTGGCACTGTGCGCTACTACGCTCGCGAATTTCGCGACATGCTGGTCGATCTCACTCCCGAGCGGCGCAAATCCCGATACGGTGACATCGATTTCGACTTCGACCACAACGTCGACACCACTTGGGCGACAGTGTCACTTCGCACCCGCCTTCGCGAGTGGCTTTCTGGCGGGCAATATCAACCGACCGAGCCTGCGGCCTGTCATCAGATGCTCGATGCCATTCCGGTTCCCGTCAACGGCTTCACGTTTATTGATCTCGGCTCTGGCAAGGGACGAACCTTGTTAATGGCCTCAGATTATCCATTTCGGCGAATCATCGGCATGGAGTTGCTTGAGGAGTTGAACGAGATTGCGGTTCGAAACATTGCGCGTTATCGCAATGATCGGCAGCAGTGCTTCGCTATCGAGTCGCACACCGGAGATGCTCGCCACTTCGACTTCCCCTCGGAACCTACAGTCCTCTATCTCTTCAATCCCTTTCCCCGACACATCTGGCGCGAACTGCTGGCCAATCTGCATCACTCGCTCCTGGCTGCTCCGAGGCCGGTCTACGTGATCTATCACAATGCTGTGCACGAAGACATTCTCGCGGCCGAGAGCTGGCTGAAGGAAGTAGGAAAGACCCCTCAGTTCATCGTCTATGAAGCCCGATTGTTTGGATCGAGCCTTGGAAATTGAATGCAGAGATGCTGGTTGCCGATTCATGCTTTACAATTCTCGCGCATGCGACTGTTTGCTGTGGCCACACTGCTATCCGTGCTGTTGTCAGCCGTTGCCTTTGGTCAGGCAACTAGGGCGCTCCCCGATGGGAGGGGCAACGCCTCTGTTGAGATCAGCTTGATAGCGCAAGGCTCGACCTCTCCCAACTCCCGTCCGCAGCCGGGCGGTCCAACGCCCACACAACCTTCGCAGACGGTCAAGATCAGCGAGTTTCCTCCGATATCGGTGGCCAAGGATTGGAGCGACCAAGCTTACTGGGTCTTCACGTTATTTCTGGTTGCCGTGGGAGCGCTTCAGGTTTTCCTGTTGTGGGGAAATCTTCGCGCCATTGAACGGCAGGCGCTGCAGATGGAGCGCCAGACCGGCATCCTGGAGAAGTCAGTTGCGCTCGCCGAAAAGAGCGCCGACACGGCCCGCCAGAACGTGGAGATGTTCGTCAACCGCGAGCGTGGGCATCTGCGTGTGGAACTGATGCCGCTGCAGTGGCCGCCGACCGGAGCCGTCAGAGTGAGTTACAAAGTTACGCTTCACGGTGCTACCGAAGCTTACGTCACCAGTTCCTGCGCGCGAGTGGAGATTACTGATTCTCCCGAACCCGGTGACGATGGTCAGTGGTACCCGGCCATGAGCATTCCCCAGGTGATCACTCCAGACAATCGAGTGCAGGAAGCTCAAGTGCAGGGCATATTTCCCAAGTCCAATCTGGAGCAGTCCGATATAGACGCCATCGATGCCGGCAAGAAGTTCGTTCACTTCCGCGGGTTCGTCAAATACAACGACGTCTTCGGCGCGGAGCGGTGGACGCGATGCCGCCGCATGTGGGAGTTTGCCATGCTGCGTAATCCCGACGGCTCCCGCTCTGGCCATTGGAGCAAGCGCGGCGGCGCTAAAGATAATTCCGAGACCTAGGCCGATCGACTGAGCGGTCTGAGATCGTTCTTGATGAGACGCAGCCCGGAGCGGCAATGTAAGCGGCCCTCTGGTTTGCAATGCGCGGCGATGCGATTAAGATGTCTTGCAGGTGCGCAATGCCTGAAAATACCAACCCAACTCCGGGGTCAAGCCAGGATCAGGAAGCTGCTCTGCACGTCGCTGAGGCCCATCGTAAACTGAGTGCCTTACGACAGCGGCTCGAGAAGCATCCAGATCTGGAAGAGGCCATCGCCAATCTGGAATTGGCGCTTAGCATCCTGACGACGAAAACGGCTGGGATGTTATAAAGCAGCAGTCAGCAATTAGCAAAGTCCAGTACTCGGCCGCGGCTGCCGTCATTCGTTGAGCGACATCGAAGAACACCCCAAAGCAGCTCCGGCGCCGGCGAAACGTAAGCCCGCAGCCAAGAAATGAGAAGCAACTCCTTACCCAACGCCGCTTCGTTGGCCCAGTAGAGGTCGTACATGTGCAGGAATATCAAAACTCTATTCAACTTCGATCCGCCGGTTACGGATGAGGAAGTTCGCGCTGCCGCTCTTCAATTCGTGCGCAAGATCAGCGGATTCAACAAGCCGTCCAAGGCGAACGAAGCGCTGTTTCAAAGCGCGGTTGACGAAGTCGCTGCCATCTCGAAGCGCTTGTTGCTGTCGCTCGACACGACGGCGTCTCCGAAGAACCGCGAAGAAGAAGCGGCAAAGGCGAAAGCACGATCCGCCCTGCGCTTCGGCGCGTAATCTGTGCTCGCATCGGCAAGTGCCGCGACTTGCCTGGAACCGATGCGAACTGCCCCGCCCTGCAGTCGTCGTAGTATCCTTGCTGTTTAGGGTTCGTCCGGCCTGCAAAGCCGACAGCTTGGGAGGATCCACACCCATTTCCGGCACGAGCGTCGAAATGCGGACACATCATGAGTGCGTTTGACCAAGGGCCGCAGGACCACAACCTCTCTCAGCCACACGGACCGGTCCTGGTGGCGCCGCCGCAACAACCGAAGCCAAGCAAATGGGAGCTTTGGAGACGCCGCATCTTCCTCATAGTGTTCGTCCTTTTTTGTCTCGAAATCGGCATCATACTGACGGTCGCGCCCTGGACCTCGTTCTGGCTGAACAACTCGCTGATTTTGAGTTATCCGCATGTTCGGGAAATACTGGCGTACCCTTTTGTTCGCGGGTTGATCAGCGGCCTTGGGATAGCTGATGTCTGGCTGGCGGTCGCGGAGGTTGTCCAGTACAGCGAACCGTAGGAATTGCCTGAACCTCTCAAACTGCCGGCTTCAACTACTCAGATCGCAGCAGCTGAATTTGTAAACTGATTCATTGCAGACATGGCGGATAAGAAAGACGGACATCCTCAGCATCGTGCATCCCTGGCCTACGAGAACAAGAAGTTCTTGAACGGGCCCGACGGCCGCATCCTCCGCATCCTTGCGGAATATCAGGAACCGCTGGCGCGATTTCGGCGTGAGCGCATCCAGGACACAATCGTATTTTTTGGCTCAGCCCGTTTTCACAGCCGGTCTCAGGCTGAACAGGGATTGCAGTTGCTCGACAAGCCCGGCTCAGCCGCTCCTGCTCCGCCAGAAGAGCAGGAGCGCATTCGCCTGGCCAAAGCCGATGTGCAGATGGCGCGTTACTACGAGGATGCGCGCCGGCTCGCTTTCATGATTACGCAGTGGACCAAGACCATTAATCAACCGCGACATCGCTTTGTGATCTGCACCGGCGGCGGTCCGGGAATCATGGAAGCTGCCAACCTGGGCGCGTCGGAGGCCGGCGGCAAGACCATCGGCATGAATATCAATCTGCCCTTCGAGCAGATGCCGAATCCGTATATCACTCCCGACCTGAACTTCGAGTTCCATTACTTCTTCATGCGCAAGCTATGGTTCGCCTATCTCTCGAAGGCACTGGTCGTTTTCCCCGGTGGATTCGGTACCTTTGATGAGCTGTTCGAGTTGCTTACGCTGGCGCAGACCGAAAAGCTGGCCAAGCGTATTAGCGTGGTGATTTATGGCAAGGACTATTGGGACCGGGTGATCAACTTTCAGGCGCTGGTGGATTCGGGAACGATTTCGCCCAAAGATCTGGATCTGTTTCATTGGGCTAACACTCCTGAGGAAGCCTTCGAATATCTGCACAAGGACTTGACCAAGAATCATCTGGAGCCACAGCTGACCACCGACAAAGAGCCTGACATTATGAAGACCAGACCATAGGGATCACAACGCTCAGGCTGTCGCGTCACGCTTCAATCTGAAATAATCAAACGGATTCTCCGCATCAAGAAGAGGTTCAACGTTGCGTGTACTGGTGACGGGCGGCGCCGGTTTTCTCGGGTCGCATCTTTGCGATGCCTCACTGGCCGACGGGCATTCCATCGTGTGTGCCGACAATCTGCTCACCGGCCGAATGGAGAACATCGCCCATCTTCGCCACGAGCGGCGATTCGAGTTTCGCCAGCAGGATGTCTGCTTGCCGTTTGATTTCGGCAAAGTCGACTACGTCTTTCACTTCGCTTCACCCGCCAGCCCGGTCGATTATCTGGAACACGCAATTGAAACTCTGCAAGTCGGCTCCTTGGGCACGATGAACTGCCTGGAGCTGGCGAAGAAATATGGCGCGAAATTCTTTCTGGCATCGACCTCGGAATGTTACGGCGATCCGCTGGAGCATCCGCAAAAGGAGACCTATTGGGGACACGTAAATCCCATTGGCCCGCGCTCTGTCTATGACGAAGCCAAACGCTTCGCTGAAGCGGTCACAATGGCCTATCACCGCTACCACAAAGTCGACACGCACATCGTTCGCATCTTCAACACCTACGGCCCACGCCTGCAGCTCAACGACGGCCGAGTAATCTCCAACGTCATGAAGCAGGCACTGCTCGGCGAAGACCTCACGGTTTACGGCGATGGCTCACAGACTCGCAGCTTCTGTTACGTGAGCGATGAGGTTGCTGGAATTCTCGCGCTGACGAAGTCGGACGAGCATGAGCCGACTAACATCGGCAATCCCGGCGAATTCACGATTCTCGAATGCGCCAAGGTAGTGTTGGAGGTGACCGGTTCTCGCAGCAAGATTTGCTTTGAGCCGCTGCCGCAGGACGATCCCAAACAGCGCCGTCCCGATATCAGCAAGGCGAAGCGATTGTTTGGCTGGGAGCCAAAGATCGATCTGCGAACTGGGCTGAAGATGTCGCTGGAGTATTTTCGCTCAGCCGTAGCGAATAAGATTCCGGGGACGTAATCGGAACTGATTCCCGTAAAATAGGTTGTGAGGTCCATTCGATGGACGCTCCATTCGAATTCGAGTCCTTGCGTCGTGAAACCGCTTCCTGGTGGTACATCGCGCGTCGCAAGCTCTTTCGCGAAGCGGTAGCGCAGGCCTTGCGCCATAAGCGCGAAGCTCGCGTCCTCGATCTCGGATGTTGTGCGGAATTGGCGTCTGCGGACTCACCGCATATTCGCGTGTTGAACGCGCATGCTTCGCTTCCTGTCCTCGCGTTCCATCAGATGCAAGGTCTCCACGATTTGATATGTACTGGACCGGAAGAGCTAGGGTTCGTGTCGAATTCCTTCGACGCGATCGTCGCGGGCGATATCTTGCAGACGGTACCAGATGATTTGTCCGCTCTGCGCGAGATGCGCCGCGTGCTCAAAGACGGCGCGATGCTTTGTATGACGGTGCCCGCCTATCCCTTGCTTTGGGGCGAGAAAGACGAGGCGCGTGGCCATCGGCGTCGTTACACGGCGACCGAGCTACGGCGCAAGCTGAACAACGCGGGCTTCGAGGTGACGCGCGTTTCCTATCTGGTCGCCTCCGGCTTCTTCCCCGCGATGATTGAGCGCATGGGCAAGAACATCTTCAGCAGGTCCATCGATCGGCACAGGCAAGCCGGGCCCCGCACGGGCAGCGCCGCCATGGTCTTGCTGCTTGATGTCGAGCGCCATCTCATTCGCTACATCAACCTGCCGTTCGGAACGCGCGTGGTGTGCTGGGCGCGCAAGCCGGCTCTGGTTGCTGAACGCGTCACCGTGCCTCTCTGGGAGCGCCAGTGGGCCAGGCGCCCGCTGCCCCAGGGAAGCAGCTAGGCCGGTGGACTAGCTTCCCACGGTACAATTGTTTCGTGGCTTTGTTGCGCAGCATTGGAACCACGCTTGAGATGATCAAGTGGGAGCACTCCGTCCTGACGCTCCCGTTTGGCCTGACCGGCGCCGTTCTGGCCGCGCGCGGCATTCCTAATCTGCATACTTCCATCTGGATTATCGTCGCGCTGGTGGCGGCGCGCTCGGCGGCGATGTCGTTTAATCGGCTGGCAGATGCCAGTATCGACGCTGCCAATCCTCGAACCAAGATTCGCGCGCTGCCTGCAGGCAAGCTCAGCAGATCTTTTGTCGGGTGGTTTGTGGTAACCACTTCTGCAGTCTTTATCTTCTCGGCGTACGAGCTGAATCCGCTGGCGTTCGATCTGTCGCCCGTGGCGCTGGGCGTTGTATTCGTCTATTCCTTCACTAAGCGCTTCACGCGCTGGTCGCATGTGGTGCTTGGCATTGCGATGGGCATTGCTCCGGCCGCCGCCTGGGTCGCCGTCCGCGGCTCGCTCGATCCGCGAATCCTCATCCTCACGGCTGCAGTCGTGTTCTGGGGAGCCGGTTTCGACATTCTCTACGCCTGCCAGGACTACGACCACGATCGTTCGGTGAATGTCTATTCCGTGCCGAAGGCCTTCGGCATTCGTTCGGCACTGCTCATTACCAGAGCGTTCCATGTGATCACCGTTTTATTGCTGGTGTGGATGACCATGGCATTCGGCCTGGGCAAGCTAGCGATCGCCGGCGTGGTTTTTGTCGCATTGCTGTTGATCTATGAACACTCGCTGGTAAAGTACGACGACCTCAGCCGAGTGAATGCCGCATTCTTCACGATGAACGGCCTGGTCTCGATGGCGTTTCTATTCTTCATCGCCGGCGACCTGCTGCTGGCAAGATAGGTACGGATCGCGATAAATTTAAGGACTCGCTGCGATATGATTGCAAAGATGCCTGATTCGCCCACGAGTCAAAAGCGCCACCCCTTTCAGACCGACGACGCACGCCTGCGCACCATCCATGACAAGGTCATGGATCAGGAGCGGTTGACGGTGGACGATGCGCTGGCGCTCTACCGCTCGGGCGACATCCTGGCGATCGGCTGGCTGGCCAATCATGTGCGCGAGCGCATGCACGGCGACATCGCTTACTTCAACGTCAATCGCCACATCAACTACACCAATGTCTGCGTGGCCGCCTGCCGCTTGTGCGCTTTCGGGCGCAAAAAAGACTCGCCCGGCTCGTACACCATGGCGCTGGAAGAAGTCTGGAACACCGCGGCGACCGGCTACAGCGAAGCCATCACCGAGTTTCACATCGTCGGCGGCCTGCACGCCGATCTGCCGTTCCAGTATTACGTCGATCTGATCGCCGGGCTCAAAGAGCGCTTCTCGCAGGTGCACCTGAAGGCGTTCACCATGGTCGAGATCTCGTTTTTCTCCAAGATCGGCAAGATGACGCCACGCGAAGTGCTGATCAAGTTCAAGGAAGCCGGGCTCGACTCCATGCCCGGCGGCGGCGCGGAAATTTTTTCCGATCGCATCCGGCACATTATCTGCGATCACAAGATCGATGGCGACCAGTGGCTGGAGATCGCGCGCACGGCGCATGAGGTCGGGCTGAAGTCGAATGCGACCATGCTCTACGGCCATGTCGAAAACGACGAGGATCGCGTCGATCACATGCTGAAGTTACGCGCGCTACAGGACGATACGCACGGCTTCCAAACGTTCATCCCGCTGGCGTTCCATCCCGCCAACACGCCGCTGCAGCACCTGCCCACGACCAGCGGCATGCTGGACCTGAGGCAGATCGCCATCGGGCGGCTGGTGCTCGACAACTTTCCGCACATCAAGTCGTACTGGCAGATGGTGACGCCGAAGATGGCGCAGATCACGTTGCGCTTCGGAGCCGACGATATTGACGGGACGGTGGTGGAAGAGAAGATCTACCACGACGCCGGCGCGACTACCCCGCAAGGTCTGCGTCGCCAGGACCTGATCCGCCTGATCACCGAAGCTGGCCGCGTTCCCTTTGAGCGCGACACGCTCTACCGACCGGTAACGCGTACCGAAAGTACTGTCACTGTCGCAGTATAGGTTCCGTAGCTACCTCTTCTGCTCCGGCGCCAGGTGCTCCCTTTCGGGCATGGGCGGCCAACCGATGGACTTTCCCGGGAACAGTGCGACTGCCGTCTCATATCGCTTTGTGCCATCGTGAATGGCGAAGCGGCGCAAGTGACCGGGAGGGCCGCTCCACATGCAGACTCCGGCATACGCGCCATCCTTGCGCAGGATGTAATAGCTCATGTCGACGTATTGCATCTTCGCCATGTCACCGTTGAAGTTGCGGACGATTCGCTTCAATGCATCCATTCCGGCCTCTTGCGGTGACATGCCGCGGCGCATGTTTTCGACGATGGTGTGCGCGCCGCAGACCTTGATGTTCTCTTCGCCATTGCCGGTGGCGCCCGCCGCGCCCACATCCTGGTCGACATAGCAGCCGGCCCCGATGATCGGCGAATCGCCGGCGCGCCCGGAGATCTTCCACGCCAGGCCGCTGGTCGTCGTCGCACCCGATATCTCGCCCTTCTCGTTGATTGCGGAACAGTTGATGGTTCCAGTCGGAGGATGCAAAACTCGCTGCACCGCCGCAGCACGAAAATCGGGCTCGATGCCGAGCTTGCCCGCGAGTTCTTCCAGCTTCTGAATCCGCTCTTCGTATAGCTCGGAGTGGCTCGCATCCGGCAAAACGTATTTCGGACTGGCCAGACCCGGACCCCACCAGTCTTTGTTGGACATGGTTTCCTTCCAAAGCAGCCAGACCTTGCGGGAGCGCTCGGTCAGCAGATTGATTCGCGGAAAGCCCATGTCGAAGCCAAATTTCTGCGCCCCCGCGCCCACCAGCATGACGTGGCCGGTATGTTCCATCACCGCCTTCGACAGCAGCGAGACGTTCTTGATCTCTTCGACTGCCGCGACTGCGCCTGCCATGCGCGTCGGTCCATGCATGCAGCAGGCGTCGAGCTGCACCACGCAATCCTCGTTCGGCAACCCACCGAGTCCCACGCTGTCATCATTGGGATCGTCTTCCGGCCCGGTGATCACCTGCATGACTGCATCGAGCGTGTCACCGCCGCCGGTCAGCACGGCATATCCTCGATCCAGATACTCGTAGCCATTCGCGGCACAGATAATGATCGGCTTCTTCGGCGGATTACCCGGTAACGCAGCAGTGCTCTCAGACTTGTTTTGGCCTTGCAGGTCAATCGCGAGCGAGGCTGAGCCAACAGCAGTGGTGGCGATAAAATCGCGGCGTGAAAACTTCATGCAAATGCCTCACGTACAAACCCTGAAGGATAGCACGCGGGAGCGCGGGCAATCGCCATTCCACTCCGCAAAATGCAAAGGCACAGCCATGAGCTGTGCCTCGCGTCATTGCTCGATTCCGAATCTAGCCGGCTGCTCTAATAGCGGTGTTTTGGTCCGCCCTGAAGCGCAGCATGGCGGCGATACGGCCGATCCGATCGAACTCCTCATCATCGGGGATGTAGACGAGTTCCACACCCGTCCGGATAGCATGTCCCACGATCGCGTCGCCGATGTCCTCCAGTTCGGTGTTCTCCTTGCCGCACACGGCACAAGCGGGAGTTACGTGCAGATCCATGTGACCGCAGTTGTAGCACTTCACGCCGGGCGCGTGGAAGTTCGAACCCAAGAGCAAAGTGAGGACCTCGCCCTGCTCGAGCGAGCGCAGCACGCGCCGCAGTCCGATGGCGCCGCGGCCATTGCGATGCGCCTCGCCGATCACGTCGCGCACCAGGTCCTGCTTCATGCTTGCGCGGTACTCTGATAACTTTTCCCGCGCCATGTGCTTCACCTGCTCGGGTGTGGCGACCTTGGAATCAATGCGGAATCGTCCCGCCAGATGCTGTCTCGCCCTGGATTGCAGGTGCGGCTCGATCTCCGACCAGACATCGTCGCGGCTGCCGATCACAAGACGGTCGCAGCCGCCGCGCTCGAAGTACTGCTCGATGTGGTCGGCGACCAGCTTGAAGTGCCGTGCGGTCTCGTTCATCACCTTGCGCTCGGCGTGTCCGGCGTCGTAGCCCGCGTAGCCGGCGCTCTTGCCGCGGCGGGTCAATTCGTTGACAAAATCCTCCTTCTCGGCGATCTCATCATTCATCAGTTCGAAGACGCGTGCCTTGGTGCGATCAGCGAGCAGCACGCAAGCGCGCTGCTCACCGTCCAGCACAGCCGCCAAAGGCTTCAGATGGAAGCGCTGGCTGACGGCGACTTTCGGTGTCAGCAGTTGCGCGGGAATGTCAAACTCGCGCCAGAATCCCTCCTGGCCGCAGGCAAAGATGGCCTTCGCTTTTCCGCTGCTCCCATGCAGCGGGTCTACCATGCCGCTGATTTTTTCCAGGTCACTTCGAGTTGAACCGTTCTTGCCGTGTTTCTCCGCTTCGCGCAGGGCAGTACGAATCATGTCCTTCACCAGGATGGCTTCTTCCCGGTGCGATTTATTGAGTGGCGTCGCAGGCTGATAGTAGAACGTTACGGCGCAGCCTTGCGGCGATTTGAAGTTAGCAAGTTCTCGGATGTCATCGCGTGTGATCATTCCGTTCTCCTGTTTCAGATTTCGTGGATCGATGACGAGGGCGGGGACTGCACTGCAGCCCCCGAAATCAGGCGCTCTTGGAATACTCCAGGAGCTTATCTTTGAGAGGATCTTTGATGGGCAAGGCGCGTTGCAGATGATCGCCGGCCCGGTGAATGGCTGCGCGCACCTCCTCCACTTTGTGGTTATTGATGTCGGCGATTTCCTGCAGGGTAAAGCCTTCCATCGTATACAGAATGAATGCTTCCTGTTCGTCGCGGCCCGCGTCTTGCAAGGTCGTCTCTACCAGATTCAGCAGTTCGCTTCGCGCCGCGAGTTCTTCGGGCGTATTGGCTGCGGGATCGGGGATGACGGTTTCCTCTACCAACTTGTCATCCGGCTGATGGAATTGCAACGTTGCCTCATCGGAGCCCTGCACATTTTGCTGGCCGTGCGAGCGTTCCAGCGGAACAAGACCGGTTTCGAGACCGTCGGATGACAGCCGGTTAATGGCTTCCCGAGCCAGGCGATGCACCCACGGCTCGAGCTTCACCTTTTCGGGCTTGTCATCCTGCTCACCCAGAGCGTTGGCGATGGCCTCGTTCGCCACGTCTTCCACCGTGATCTGGTTGGGCGATAGCTGGTCCTGGTCTTCGCGGTATTGCAGCTCGCGCTGGATGAAACGCTTCAGACGGGGCAGATTGATGTTCACGTAGCTGGTGATGTCGCTGAAGGAAACCTTCTCCGGCACGACCACCGCAACCGTTTGTTCGAAAGGAACGGTACCTACGGTGGCACGAGTCGGTCCGCGGCGCCGGGGCCATTTGTGCTGGTTTCGCAGCAACTGCTTGTGCCGTTTCACCTGCTCGGTAATGTCATCAAACGCCGCCTTGATGGCTGTGGTTGCCGTTGGGCTGCTCTCCTGCGAAGCCATCTGCCCCGAAGGCAATCGCAGATTGAGCGACACGACAAACCCCTGGCGCGCGGAGTTCTCCTCCACGATGCCTTTCAGGTGCACCAACTCGGGGCGGAATACCTGAAGGTACCGGGCCAGCTTCTCTACTTGTTGGTTGATAATCTTCTCGAGGTCGGGTGTCTTGGAAACCTTGTAGCTGACTTGCACATTCATGAAAGGCCTCTCCGGATGGAGCGCTCCACCCGCAGCTACAATCCTTTGTCTAGCTGAATTTTACTCCTCCTATTACAGAAGCAAGCAGAAAATGAGGAGTTGGCTCGTATTCAGAACTCTGGCCGGAAAGAGCTAGATTCGAGGATAATTTCTGTTTTTCGCGCAGGAGCGCAACGTCGGCATCTCGATTGCCGAGACAGAAACGGCCCTCCTGAGGAGGGCCGATCTCTTCCGATCTTGGCTTATTACCGCTCCGGAATTCTGACCTTCACATCCGGACGGCGGTCGAGATGAATGGTTTCGATGAAGCGTACCTTGCCCTTGCTCAGCTTCATCACCAGCGACGTTGTACGCACGCCATCGCCGAAGAACCGCACACCTTTCAGCAACGTCCCTTCGGTGACGCCGGTGGCAGCGAAGATGATTTGCTTGCCTGGCGCCAGCTCGTCTGCCGTATAAATGCGCTTCGGATCGCTGATGCCCATGTCCTTCATGCGCTCGCCCTGTTCCGGCGTGTAGCCCACCAGCCGCCCGACCATGTATCCGTTCAGGCAGCGGACGGCGGCGGCGGTAATAACGCCTTCCGGAGCGCCACCTGTTCCCATCACGGCATGTACGCCGGATCCGAGCATCGACGCTGCCACGCCCGGAGAAAGGTCGCCGTCGGAGATCAACCGAATGCGGGCACCGGCTTTGCGGATCTCGTTGATCAACTTCTCATGCCGCGGACGGTCGAGGATGATGATCACCAGATCTTCCACATCGCGGTCCAGAACTTTGGCGATGACATGCAGGTTGTGGCCTACTGGGGCCTCGAGATCGACCACTCCTTTGCAGGACGGGCCGACGACGATCTTCTCCATGTAGCAGTCGGGAGCGTGCAGCAGCCCGCCTTTTTCCGACGCCGCCAGCACGGTGATCGCGCCCGGCGATCCCGTGGCGCAAAGGTTCGTTCCTTCCAGAGGGTCGACCGCGATGTCGACGGCGGGATAGCTGCCGCCGTCCTGCTTGCCGACCTTCTCGCCGATGTACAGCATGGGCGCTTCATCGCGTTCGCCCTCGCCGATGACGATAGTGCCGTCCATCGGCACTGAATCCATGACGCTGCGCATGGCTTCGGTGGCCGCTTCGTCGGCGTGCTTGCGGTCGCCCTGGCCCATCGTCTTGGCCGAGGCAATCGCCGCTTCTTCCACAACCCGCAAGAACTCCATTGCGAGATCGGTTTCAAAATTAGCTGTCGGAGTATGTGTCATCATTTCTGGTTCTTCGGTTTGAACTTTGGTTGTTGCCATCTGGCCTCCGTAGGCGCAGCCTGCAAAAATGCAGAATTATGAGATACGAGTGCAGATTCAACCCCAACAACCGCAAGTACGGCGCTCGTTGGGGACGCCGGCAAGCAGGCCGTTCGCCATGTCTTTGATGCGTGGGACTTGGGCAGAAGAAGGGCCCAATCTCAGCACAAACGCAAAGGATACACCTGTTCTGGTCAAGCTTCGAGGACTTTCATCACTTACCGAGGCCCGGAGTCCCGAACCGGTCAGCCAACTGACATCTGACAACCGACCACCGACAGCAGCTTCTAGAACGCCGCGTACCCCGTAATATGATCGCCGATGATCAGGGTGTGGATGTCGTGCGTGCCCTCATAGGTCTTCACTGACTCCAGGTTCGCCATGTGACGAAAGATCGGGTACTCGTCGGCGATGCCGTTTGCGCCGAGAATGTCGCGTCCCATGCGCGCGCATTCCAGCGCCATCCAGACATTGTTGCGCTTGGCCATCGAGATGTGACAAGGCTTTGCCTTGCCCGCGTCCTTTAGCCGGCCGACCTGCAAGGCGAGCAGCTGCGCCTTGGTGATCTCGCTGATCATCCATACCAGCTTCTCCTGCACCAGTTGATGCGAGGCGATAGGCTGATCGTGGAACTGCTTGCGAAATTGAGAGTACTGCAGAGCGCAATCGTAGCAAGCCATGGCGGCGCCAATCGCGCCCCAGGCGATTCCGAAGCGCGCCTGGTTCAGGCAGCTCAGCGGCGACTTTAGCCCGCCTGACTGCGGCAGCAGATTTTCTGCCGGCACACGCACATCCTGCAATGACAAACTCGACGTCACCGATGCCCGCAGCGACCACTTGCCGTGCACGTCAGCAGCCTTGAATCCGGGACGGTTGGTCTCGACGATGAAGCCGCGAATCAAGTCGTCCTCATCTTCCACCTTGGCCCAGACGATGGCGATGTCGGCGATCGAGCCGGAGGTGATCCACATTTTCTCGCCGTTGAGGACGTACTCATCGCCGTCCTTCTTAGCGCGAGTGCGCATGGCAGAAGGATTCGAGCCGGCATCTGGCTCGGTCAATCCGAAACAGCCAAGAATTTCGCCCAGTGCCATCTTCGGCAGATACTTCTGCTTCTGCTCCTCGCTGCCGAAGGCGTAGATGGGATACATGCACAACCCCGACTGCACGCTGACGAACGAGCGCACACCGCTGTCGCCGCGCTCCAGTTCCTGCGTCATCAGCCCGTATTCCACGCTCGACATGCCGGCGCAACCGTAGCCCTTCAGGCTGGCGCCGTAAAAGCCTAGCTCGCCCATCGGCTTGATCAGCTCTTTGGGAAAGCGGCCGTCGCGATTGCACTGCTCGATAATCGGAATAAGATTTTCTTCAATGAACTTGCGGGTATTGTCGCGTACCAGCCGCTCGTCGTCGGTGAGCAGCGTGTCGTACTCGATAAAATCCACGCCCTTGAATTTGAGTGCCATGGCTAATCTCTCTTATGGAAAATTTGCGCAGAAGGCGAATCCTTGAAGGTAGCAGGCGGCGGAGAGCGGGGTCAAACGCATGAATCGAGCAGCAACTCGATCGGCTCAAGTTTCTTCGTTCGGGGGATCTTGTGGGAGACGACCTTACCATCGCGTTTAACCACCGTATAAGCGTGTGCATTTGTTCTTGCGGCAATCACTCGGTAGAAGCGGCCGTCGATGAATTCGATTGCGCAACCGTTCTCGATGGCAATGCCCAGGCCCCCGATCTTCCGGATCATCTCTCGGAACTCTCTCCTTCGGGGCACGCCGCCGGTCATACCGTTGTAGTGCGGGCAGTGAATCCCACTTAGTAGTCCCAGGCCTCTCACATCGATGTATTTCCACTTTTTCGGATTGTAGAAAGACATGGAGTCGGAGTGTCCAGAATCAAACCAGCAGATCGAGCCTGCGCTGGCCCCTGAGAGCACAATGCCTTTCTCATATGCCGCCCGGAGGAACTTATCCACTCCCAGCCGTCGCCAGAGGCGCATCATCATCAGCGTATTTCCGCCGCCCACATAAACGATGTCCGCCGACAGAATCTTGCGTTTGATCTCATCGCGTGACGGGCGCTCTTTCAGGAGCCAAAGCACGTCCACCCGGCATTTCAGAAAATCACCAAAGTATTCGGATATGTGCTGCCAGTAGATCTCCGAGTCGGAGCTTGCGGTGGGGATAAAAAGAAGCCTGGGATGATTCTTGCCGGAGAGACGGACAATTTCCCGATCGATGGGGGCTCTGCTCCCGTTGGTAAATTTACTGCCGCCAATTGCAACAATCGCCTTCATAGTCACACGTCAGTATATGAGAACCACTGTGTCTGACATTGTGGATGATGCCGCAAGTCTATCGAGTCTTACATTGTGGCATAACGGCGAGGAGCAGCATCTCCGGGGCGGGATGTGCCACAATCGGGGATGACACAATGTGGGAGGTGAGCACAAAGCGCACGCAACCTTTATCCACAGCGGTTTTTACAATATATTTACGATTTATTGATGTCTGCAGAGATTCGAATCCCTTAAGCTAACGGCAATTGCAAACCTGATCGGAGAGAGAGGGGAGATGGCCAAACAGCCGCTCCCCATTTTGTTTCAGCTGTCAGCCATCGGTTTTCAGCTGTCAGCTCAGGAATTGGCTCGACAACGTTTCACTTCGGCCCTTGCAGTATCCCCCGCCGGATGACTCTTTAGCCGAAAGCCGATGGCTGACGGCTTGTTTTTGGTCCATCCCTCGCACTACCATTCTCTTGTTATGTCAGTTATGGCGGATTCATCTGTTTCCTCCTACACGCCGGTGCGGGCGCCGCGCGGCAATGAGTTGTCCTGCAAAGGCTGGGCGCAGGAAGCTGCAATGCGCATGCTGATGAACAACCTCGACCCCGACGTCGCCGAGCGGCCGCAGGATCTGGTTGTTTACGGTGGCACGGGCCGAGCTGCGCGCAATTGGGACTGCTATCACGCAATCGTCAATTCGTTAAAGTCGCTGGACAACGATGAGACGTTGCTGGTGCAGTCGGGCAAGCCGGTGGGCATCTTCCACACCCATGACTACGCGCCCCGCGTGCTCATCTGCAACTCCAATCTGGTGGGCCACTGGTCCAACTGGGAGAAGTTCAACGAGCTCGAAAAGCTCGGGCTCATCATGTACGGCCAGATGACCGCCGGCTCGTGGATTTACATTGGCACGCAGGGCATCATCCAGGGAACATACGAGACGTTTTCCGCCGCTGGCGAAAAGCATCTGGGCGGCGACTTGGCCGGCAAGCTGATCGTCTCGGGCGGCATGGGCGGTATGAGCGGTGCGCAGCCGCTGGCCGCGACCATGACCGGTGCCTGCTACCTTGGCATCGAAGTCGACCCGGAGCGCATCAAGAAGCGCCTGCGCACCGGCTATTGCGACTTCATGGTCAACTCGCTCGACGAGGCGCTGCGGATCATCAAGAACGCGGTGCGCAAGAAGGAAAACATCTCCGTTGGCTTGGTCGGCAATTGCGGTGACGTCATTCCTGAGCTCGCCGAGCGTGGTGTCGTGCCCGACATTCTCACGGATCAGACGTCAGCTCACGATCCGCTGAACGGTTATGTGCCGAGCGGCATGACGTTGGAAGATGCGTTGGAGCTGCGCAAACGCGATCCCAAGGCATATGAAGAGCGCTCGCTCGACACCATGGCTCGCCACGTCGAGGGCATGCTCAAGCTTCAGAAGATGGGTTCGGTTACATTCGACTACGGCAACAATATTCGCACCTTCGCCTTCGATCACGGGGTGAAGAACGCTTACGATTTCCCGGGATTTGTTCCCGAGTACATTCGTCCGTTGTTTTGCGAAGGGCGCGGCCCGTTCCGCTGGGCGGCGCTGTCGGGTGATCCGGCGGACATTCACGTCACCGACGATTTGGTGTTGGAGATGTTTCCGGGCAACCGCATTCTGAGCCGCTGGATCGATCTCGCGCGCAAGCGGATCAAGTTCCAGGGACTGCCGTGTCGCATCTGCTGGCTTGGTTACGGCGAGCGCGCGCAGTTCGGGCTGGCGCTAAACGATCTGGTGAAAAAAGGTAAGCTAAAAGCGCCGATTGTCATGGGTCGCGATCACCTGGACTGCGGTTCGGTCGCCTCGCCCTTCCGCGAGACGGAAGCGATGAAAGACGGCAGCGATGCGATTGCCGACTGGCCGCTGCTGAACGCCTTGCTGAATACGGCTAGTGGCGCGTCGTGGGTCTCGATTCATAACGGCGGAGGGGTGGGCATAGGGTATTCGCAACACGCTGGACAGGTGACGGTCGCTGACGGGAGCGATGGCATGGCCAAGCGCATCGAGCGCGTTCTGACGAATGATCCGGGCATCGGCGTTGCGCGCCACGTGGATGCTGGCTACGACGAAGCGACGCGCTTCGCGAAGGAGAAGGGAATCAAGGTGCCTATGGCGGAATAGCGGCTAGCAACTAGCTAAGCAGCCTCCCGAACCCTAACTTTCTCACCCACATTTGGCGCGAGCCACGCATCCTTACCGTCTCGAAGGCAGAGTTTCGAAAAATACTTTGAACACCACACGCAAGAATTCACCCGGTTTCCCCAACAACGCCCGATCCGGACCGCGGACAATTCTGCTGGTTCATGCCGCTCAACTGCTGACTTTACGCGGCGCCTCCAATGAGCGCGGTCCGCGCCGCGGCACACAGATGCGGGAACTTGGGATCATTGAAGACGGCGCGGTACTGATTGCTCACGGCAAAATCGTGGCCGCGGGGACAACAGACCAAGTCGTCAAGCACGAACTGGCGAGAAGCACCGAAGAAATCGACTGCTCCCACAATGTAGTACTGCCCGGTTTGGTCGATTCCCACACTCATCCCGCGTTTACAACCCCTCGCCTGATTGATTTTGAAAAACGAATCTCCGGCGCGAGTTACGAAGAGATCGCTGCGGCAGGAGGAGGGATTCGCTCCAGCCTGCGGGGGATCAGGGAATCGTCGGCCAATGAAATTGCCTCCCACATTGTGGGAGCATTAATAGAGATGGCAGCGCACGGTACCACAACCGTCGAAGCGAAGTCCGGTTACGGATTAAATCTGGAGGCTGAGCTGAAGTCGCTGGAAGCGATTCGCCTTGCAGCACGGGAATGGCCGGGAACGATCGTCCCCACACTGTTGGGGGCACACGTGGTGCCACCGGAGTTTCGCGAGAATCCTGATGAGTACGTGAACATCGTCTGCGAAGAGATGATTCCGGCGGTGGCCAGGCAGAAGCTCGCCGAATTCGTTGATGTCTTCTGTGAGCGCGGAGCCTTTACGATCGAACAGTCGCAGAGGATCTTACGCACGGCGGTCGAGCTTGGCTTTGGCGTGCGGGCGCATGTTTGCCAACTCACGCCGGCAGCGCTGGCGCCGTTGTTAGAGTTTCGTCCCGCTTCTTTCGATCACATGGATTTTGTGAGTGAAGAAGACATCGCGGCTCTGGCCAAGGTCGACACGGTCGCGACGCTGCTTCCGGCCGCGAACTACTTCCTCGGACTGCAATCGTTTCTACCAGCGCGCAAGCTGATCGACTCAGGCGTCGCCGTGGCACTTGCTACGGACTACAACCCTGGGACCGCACCCACGCCGTCCATGCCATTCGTGCTGTCGGCAGCATGTACGCATATGAAGATGTCGCCAGCAGAAGCGATCACCGCCGCCACCTACAACGGCGCATGTGCGCTGCGGCTCCAAAGCAAAAAGGGGAGCCTGGAACCGAGGAAAGACGCCGACATCGCGGTCTTCGATGCCGACGACTACCGTGAGTTGGCCTATTGGTTTGGGGTGAACCGCTGCCGCAAAACTTTCCTGCGCGGAAGTCGACGCGTGGCCTGACTACTGATCGCCGGTCCGCAGTGCACGCGGTTGATCCACTCGCTCGGCCAATCCCAGCGTTTCAAGCCGCTGACGCACAGACACGCCAATCGTTGCCGGATTTAGAATGTCCGATAGTTTTGCCTTTGCCTGCAATCCGAGGCTGGCTGCGGCTTCACGATGGCTCTCGACATACCGCATAAAGTCGACCGCGTAGTCGAGGTCCGGATCGGCCCATTGGTAGCCTGCCTTGTAGGGGCCGTGGGTTCGGTCGATGGCAACCATCCTGTATGGAACAAGAAAGCTATCCGAGTCGGACATGAAGTCGACATTCCCCGAATAGGCGGTGGCTATGACAGGTTTGCCGCACATCATAGCTTCTGCGAGAGTCAAGCCAAAACCCTCTGACCGATGAAGGGAAATATAGCAGTCGGCGGTCATCATTAATTGTTGTTTCGCCTCTCTGGTCAGGACAGTGTCAAGTATCCTGACATTGGCACCACTCGCGGCATCCTGCAACAACACTAGATCGTCTTTATACTGGGCACTGTGAGAAGACTTGATCAGTAGCTGAACGTCCTTCCTATTGCCAAAGGCCTTCTTGTACGAGCGGATCAATCCTAGAGGGTTCTTGCGCTCGAGAAAACTGTGAAAATCAAACAGAAACAGAAATAGGAAAGCATTCGGATCAAGTCCGAATGCGGCGCGGTCAGGTGTGACATCGAAGTCTGTACTTACAAGTGCGTGAGGAACCACTCTCACCGGAACAGGAGAACTACGGGCGACGGCCTCGGAAGTGAACTTGCTTGGAGTCCAAATTTCATCGGCATAGCCGAATGAAGTATCCCATTCATGGGGGAAATCGGAAAGCTCCCAAGCCCAATATCCGATATTGTAGTGACCCGTGAGATAGTCCGAACGATCTCTACCAAAAGCCTGCAAGCCATCGGCGTTCAAGGTCATCAAATTAATGACATAGGGATTGTTGGTATCAAGTTTGCCAGTGACGGACTCGACATTGCTGGATCCCGAATCGACCCAGTTATTCAGGACGTAAGGTAGGCCAGTAGCCTGAATAATCCTGAGGTTGCTTCTTACTCCTTCACCGACGCCTTTTTCAGATTCGAAATAGCCGAGTAGATTGACACCGGGCGCAAACTCGCTACTTCTGTCCAAATCGAAGCGAGAAACCGGCGTCTCCTTCGTATGGTTCAGCCATGTGAAAGGATTGCCGAGATGGTGGACATCAGGCCCCAAATCCCAATAGTAACGCCGGGCTTCGGCAGGAATCTTGACGCCGTTGGCGAAGAAGTTGTGACTGTAGGTCCAGTCCTTGCACTCGTCCCAGCCACTTTCGATTAATAGCCTGCGATATAAATCATAAAGCTTTCGAGTCTGACCTGCACTCGCCATTTCATAGCGGTTCTGGTACTTGGATATAGTTGATGGCTTATCCGGGTTAAAGCCGCTGAAGTGGAAAAAGCGCAGCGGCCGACCATTAACCCGTACTCCATCGTCCAGCGAGATTGCTCGCTCGTGGAGATTCCAGTATGCGATGTTATAGGCAGGGTCGCGGACAACCTGTACTCCCTCGAACAAACCCGGCACCATGTCAACCCATCGCTGATCGACAAAGAGGTTATTCTCGAACGAGACGATACACTGGTGGTATAGCTTCTCAGACCACCAACGAAGAAATCGCCTGGACTCAAGACTATTCGTGATACCTAAGAATCCCAGATTATAGGTACCAGCCTGCAGTATTTCATGCTCGTTCTGCCCACGGCCATCATGTGGTAGAGGAGACAGTAGATGCGGTGTGAGAAGCAGGTTGGCGTCCTCCAAAGCTTCCCGTAAGCCGTGCAGGGACTCAAAGATCAGAATGTCAGGATCAAGATATAAAAGCTTGTCGACGGAGTATTGCCGAAAGAGATAGTTCAATAGGTAAGGTTTGACGGCAGTACTGGCCTCAAGGATGCTGTATTTAAAAAGGAAGCCCGGGAGATTTCGAATTTGCAGATCGGAGGCGAACACGGAGCAGAACGGTTCGTCTTCCGGCCGGAAGAAGCCTTGCGGCGAGTCCAGGAACAAGACAAACATAGGGCAGTCGGGATGAAAGTTCCGCCACGAATCAGAGAGCACACGTGCCATCGGCAAGTAGTTCTTGGCGATGATGGTACAGGCGGCGAATTCTATGCGTTGGGAGTTCATCTGCTTGACAATTCCGTGAAAGCTGCTCAGGCACGCGTGCCTGTGGCCGCGTAGGCTGGAGCCTTGGTTACGCTTGGCTGGAGAATCTCGCCGCCCCGGCCATTCCCGGAGTGCGCGCCGGCTTCGCCGCTAGTAGCGACAGAGACGGCATGGGGAGCAAGGATGCAGATCTGCGAATCGTGAAATCCATTGCTTTCAAGGATTGATCGCAAAATCTCCGGATAGATGGGATGGAGATGACTAGGATCGAGGCGCCAGTTCCGTCCGAAGGGTGAGTCCGAGTCGGGATTTATGGTCTCAACAACGATTCGCCCGCCGGGTTTTAGCCTGGAGGAGCACAGAGCTACGAATTCCGACTGCAGGTGAGGAGGCAGGTACTCGATTAGCCGAGCGGAAAAAACTCCACCCAGCGAGCGCTCCGGCAGTTGTTTGAGATATTGAAATAGGTCAGCCTCAACAATCGTCAGGCGCCTGCGGCGAGCAGTTTCACAGGCTGAGGGATCGGAATCGACACCGCACGATTCAATCCCTGCGTCTCTCAGCAGTTCGAGAAATTCTCCGCGGCCGCAGCCGAGATCGACTATCGGCGAAAGTCCGTGAAAGAGGCGAACATACGGACTCTGCTGCTCCTGCGTGGCGAGCCTCGCGCTCTCGAATGCTTCGTCCAAAGCTACGGCGCTTGGAAGGTCGAGTAGTTGACGCTGAATCGAATTGATCGCTTGTCCATGTAGCTCAATCGCCTGGGCGATATTACGGTTAAATACCCGCAGAGGACGTGTGTACCAGCTCAGGGAGCGCTGCAATATCTTCTTAAAGGACTGAATGGCCTGGTTGAGAAGGCCGGGATTTCTAGGATTAAGCTGCCCAACCGAATTGCTCGAGTTCCAGACTTCGGTAGAAAGCCCTTCTATCACACCTGGATCAACCGAACTCTTCGCACCGCCGGGCTCATTTGAGCTGCCAGTCTGATAGCGAGCCACATGCGCTCTGAGAGTCGACAGTACTTCTTGCTCTTCCATCAATTCTCCTGAGATAGATCCTGTATTTCCAGGGTGTCAGCGAATTACCTTCCAGGTTGTCTTGGGCCAGATCGCACCAGAGCCATTAGTTTGCGAAGGGGTTCTGTTACTTTCCAGGACAGCGAATGATGCATTTGGTGAACGGTGTCTTCGGCAATGAGCAGCTTCTGCTGTGTTTGCTGGAGGGCAAGTTGCGTCGCCGTATTTCTCACGGCCAAGTCCGAAGACTCGGCTCTTGCAGCGGCCAAGTCCGAAGACTCGGCTCTTGCAGCGGCCAGGTCCGATGTAAGACGCTCAGACTCGCGCTGCAGCGCCGCGACTTGCTGCTCGTGCCGTTCTCGCTGTTCTATTTGCAATTGTTGGTGCTGTGCGAGCTGCCGTTGCAATCTGCTTATACCGTCCTTAAGCTGCGAAGTGAATAATTCAAATAGTTCAATAGTCTGCTTGGACGCGGGAAATATCCTAAGAGAGATGGTTAATCTCGCCGGACTACTGATCTCCGCAGGAACTGCGAGCATAATCTGCGGATCATCGCCGTCGCTAATCAGGAATGAAATTGTGTCATTAAAAGGGAGCCGAATGGTGCCCGCAGGGGAAATATCGCGCTCGTTCGATGAGGCTCGGGCCCCCCAGACGGGATCTTCAGGCTTACCAGAATGTATCCGGACGTCGCCTACTTCAATGAAGGATGGCTCCGAACCCGGGTCTATCCTAAGCGGGCCAAGATTGATGGGTACTCGCAGGTCGAAAGTTAAGGTCTCCCATACGCCAGGGCGCAGGGGACGAACCTGGGAGGTTACTTCCGAATAACCATGGTCACCATAGGGAAATACCTGCACCCGAATGTCGGAAACACCATTGTCCGGAGCCGGCCGGCCGGCTGCCAGCGGGAAGCGACCCAAGATGTTTTCCAGATACGACGCGTAGATAACGTAGTGACGGCGCAGATTCTCACGAGCCGACGGCGAGCCGTCAAACAGAAGTTCAGTGAGTGTGGAGCTACGATTGGCACTGCCTTTGGCAATAACACCAAGTCCCCAGCTGTGATGAAACTCGAAGGTATCAGGGAATTCCGCTTTGATCTCATCCCAAAGCCGCCAGACGCCAAAGTCCGCATGACGGAGCGAGATGTCCTGCAGCAGGATTATTCCGCCATTGCTGACTTTTGGCAGCCAGGAGCGGAAATCATGACTTACGGCTTCGTAGGTATGCAAACCATCGATATGCAGAAGATCGATGGAGCCGTCCTCAAACTGGGAGAGCGCATCGTCGAAGCTTCGCCGCAGGAGATAAGAGAATTGCCCATAGTAGCGATTGTTGTACTCGTTGACGTCATCGAAGACTTCTTCGCCATAGCGGCCGATGTGCTCGTCTCCCTGCCACTGATCGACGGCGTAACACATGCAGGAAAGCTGCTGCTCTTCAACCGTCTGGCAGAAGGTGAAATAGGCTTCACCCCAGTGGGTGCCCAGTTCGACCAGGAGACTAGGCTGTATGGCCGAGATCAGATCATTGGCGAAGGCCAGATGACCGGACCAGCTGCCCACATTTCTAGGCTTGTAACGGCGTGGGAGAAACTGGGGCGGCGGTAGGCCGAAACTGGGTTTCGCCGCTTTGGGTTCTTCGACTTGCAGGATGTCACAACCTCCAAACATGAATCGCAGCTATTTGGTGCGAACACTATCTCAGAAGGCTCTGGCTAAAGGAATCGTGCAACCTAACTACGCCATCGTCAATGCTAATGATTATACCGCTTGTTTACAATACGATGACGCTGGCTGCCGCTTGTGAAGCGACCTGCCGGGGCAGGTTTTCAAAACCTGGCGGACTAGAGTTCGCGATAGTTCAACAGCCCAGCGCCGATAATCACAAAGCACAACGGCCAGATCAAGGATGGGATGGAGCGGTCTTCCTCCGGCAATCGAAGCTCCAGCCAACGCGACCAGCCGGCGACGACACCCACCACCGCCAGCGGCGTATGACTTAGCTCGGCTAAAGTTTCTTCCCGCACATTGGTAGTTCCGTGAGAATGGGTGAGCAGCAGGGCGGCACCGACGGCGCAGAGGAGCGGGAAGACCAAAGGCAGAACGCCGTGTTGCGAAGGGGTGCGGCGGACGCGCAGCTCGAAGATTGCGAAAGCGATGCAGAGCAGTGCGGCGGCGCGATGCTGGAAGATTTCCGGGTCGGCCCATGTCGCCCAGAAGCTCTTCGGCCCAAGCGGCCAGGTGTCGGGATCACCACGGAAGAAAATAAAGATGCCGATGCCGATCATCAGCAGCGGCCAGTGCTCCGCCCATTTGGCGTGGCCGGTACGCGCCAGCAAGGCGAGAAGGCCCATGCCCATGACGATCAGGCCCATCCAATGATGGTTGTACTCCGACCACTTCCTGTCGGCTATGCTGCGGAACGACAGGGGAGTGCCTTCGCTGGTATAGGCGATCGTTTTTCGCGTGGGATCGTCGGTGGAATATTTCTGGCCCGGCATGCGAGTGGAGAGCGCAGTGACATCGGGGCTGCGCAACAGCGGCAACTTGGGTTCGAGGCGCGCGAGAATGTGGGAAGGCTGAACAGTGTCGTTCGGCAGGTCGACGGCGGGAGGCGCGGCGGTCATGGACGCGGCGGCCAGCACGATCGTAATGCCGATTCCGACCTCGGCCTCGACCAGACGGCGCAGGCGCGGAATAGTTTCTTCCGATCCATGACGCCGCAGCATCAGGAAGTTGATTCCACCTAATGCCAGCATCGCGCCCAACATTGCAACCTTGGCCAGCAACATTAGACCGTACGCGGTACCGATGAGAGCGCGCCACGAGCCGACGTAGGACAGGCTCATGCAGACGCCGCTGGCGACCAGCACCACGACGCTAATCAGCGCCAGTTGCGAGAAACGTTGCGTCAGATACCACTGCGTCGCTCGTTCGCGGCTGACGTGCAATCCCATCAGCAGGAAAGGCAGGCCGCCAATCCAGAACCCCGTCGCGGTCACATGCAACAACGTGAGGCTGATTAGCAAAGCGCGCCCCTCGATGCGCGAGGCGGCGTGATCGGTCATGACGGAGGCGCCGAGTACGCCTACGACCAACAGGGCCAGCAACCAGACGGTGTGCCTGCCTAGGCTGATGAGAACAGCGATGAGCAGCGAGCAGACCAACATGATGGTGCTGGCGACGAAAAAGTTCGCGCCCGTAACCTCGCGGAAGCCGATTTCCGCCGAGGCCATCAGGGCGGTCGAGTTCACATAGAGGTAGAGAAGTTGAATGAGGACGAGGCCAATGGCGGAGGAGCGAAAGAGCCGAAGCGATTGCGAACGAACCCGATCCAGGCTGTCGTGGGCGAGATTGGCGCTGGGCCGGGCGATCCAGAAACTGAAGACGAGGCCGCCCAGCAGCAGCGACTGTGCCACGAGGGTCGCCGCGCTGAGGATTACGGCGAGATAGCCAAAGATGTCGACGAGCTTCAGCATCGAGATCTAGTTGACGGTGAACTCAACCACGCCGTTGCTCATGTGGCCGTCGGAGGCCAGTACTCGCCACTGCAACTTATAGGCACCGGGCTTCAGACCGCTGACGCTCGACTCCAGAATGTCAGGGGCCGACTGTTTGAGCGAGTCAACGGCAATGGTGGACCCGTCGGGCGCGATGAGTTCGAGATGCGAACGCTTGCCGTCAACGCGAACGTTGAAGCGCAGCCAGATGGGAACGTCGGGACCCTTCACGGTGGCATTGGTGCTGGGCTTCGACTGCATGAGAACCGCATGTGCCCAAACGGGTTGGGCAACGGCAGCCAGAAGGACGAGGATCAACAAGACCGGAAAAGCCGGCGATTGCAAAGCACGGCGCAAAATCAATACCTCCACAGGATTATCGAGTCGGTATTGGCAGAATACTATCTTCGGGAGGCTGGCTCAAACGACGGGAGACTGTAAGGGAAATAGGGGTCCTTCGACTCGCGCTCCGCGCTCGCTCAGGATGACACGACTTGGGGTGGGTCTTCAACACGGGCCTGAAGGCCGCTCTACCACCGCCGCTCTACCGATTCAGGATTCCTCGCGCTTGCTATTGCGCATTCCGACCAGGCGGCTGATGAGCAGCGCGGGATACATGATGCCGATCACGGATTCGATAATTGCGATCGAGCGAGCATGACTGGACCACGGTACGATATCGCCGTACCCCACGGTGGTCAGTGTCACAAAGCTGAAGAAGATGAAATCGGCGTGAGTGAAGTGCTTGCCCTGCTCTACCGTGTCGCGGAACGAGCCCGGCACCAGGGTATTAATGATCAGGTAGGCCACGCCAAAGGTGATGCCGATGAGAAGGTAGGCGGAAACTGCGCCCGCCAGCGTGTCGGTGGTCACGCTCGGGTTGGAGATGATGGACCAGACGAGCACGCCGGTGACGAAGATCAGGAAGGCGAGACCGAGGAACTCGTCCGGCAACTTGAACACCGGCCGGTGTAGGACGATACGGATTAAGCGCACCACGATCGCCGGCAAGCCCAGAATAAAAGCCATGGTGGTGACGCGTCCGCGGCCTGCAACGGCATATAGGGACGTGCAGAAGACGATGACGGCTAGAAGCCGAAACAGTTCGTCGTTATAGCCGATACCGATAAGGAAGGGGTAGATGAGGATCAGTCCCAATTCGGCGAACAACAGCGCGGCATAAGGATGCAGCCGCCTGCGATCCCGAATTTTGCGCACTTCTTGTTTTGCGACTGAGACAGCACGCACCGGAGTTCTCCTAATCGCCTGAGTATGCCGCAGAGATCGTGCAATTCAAAATGAAAAGGGTTGGCAGGTAGCGGGTGAACCTCGGCCCCGCGATATGTGCCGTCGGCCCGCAGGTTGAATAACGCACCTGGACGCTGGCCTGAAGAGAGTGTGTCGCGGCCCGTGCCGCCGCTCCGCGGCTCGAACCGCAGATCCCTCGCTCGGGCTAAACCACCCCAACCGGCGCAAATGAGGCGCCCCTTGGGGGCCCCGGTCAGCCCTCGGTCGGGATGACAGACGAAGCTAATTGTGCTCCACCCGCCATGGGCAGAATATCGAGCTGATCAGTTATCGCAACAATACTCGTGGGTCGGGATCGGCGGCCGCGGGATTCGGCGGAACGGTCTCGGTCTCTTCGACCATGTCACCTTCGCCGGGTGCTAGGAAGAGATTCTGCTCAATGCCGTGTTGTTTCGTATAGAGCTCGTAGTAGCGGCCGCCGAGATCAAACAGCGACTGATGCGTGCCACGCTCGACGATGCGCCCAGCTTCGACCACGAGGATCTGATCGGCGCGGCGAATGGTCGAGAGGCGGTGGGCTATCACGAAGGTCGTGCGGCCCTGCATCAGGTACGAGAGGCCTTGTTGGATCATCGCCTCCGATTCGGAGTCGAGGCTGGAGGTGGCTTCGTCGAGGATCAGGATGCGCGGGTTGGCCAGGATGGCACGGGCAATGGACACTCGCTGGCGCTGGCCGCCGGAGAGCTTGACGCCGCGCTCGCCGATGATGGTGTCGTATTTCTGCTCGTACTTCTCCGCGAACTCGTCGACACGTGCAATGGCGCAGGCGCGAAGGATCTCGGCTTCGGCGGAGTCGGGTTTGGAGAAAGCGACGTTCTCGCGAATCGAGCCGTCGAAGAGGAACGAATCCTGCAGCACCATGCCTAACTGCGTGCGATAGGACTCCAGCCGAACTTTCGCGAGATCGACGTCATCGACCAGAATCTTGCCCTCATTTGGTTTGTGAAAGGCGGCGATCAGGCCGATGATGGTCGACTTGCCTGAACCTGACGATCCCACCAGCGCCGTAACCGTTCCCGGCGAAGCGTGGAACGAGATGTCGTGCAGTACTGTCTTCTCTTGTTCGTAAGCGAAGGTGACATCCTGGAAGGCGAGGTCGCCACGAATCTCGCCGAGTGTAACCGTGCGGCCGGGATCTTCGTACTCCTGCGTCTCGTCGAGGACTTCGCGAGTGCGCTCGAGGCCGGCGATAGCTTCGGTAATCTGCGTGCCGATGCCGACGACCTGGAAGAGCGGCGCGGCCAGATAGCCCAGGAACATCGTATAGGTGAAGAATCCGCCGAGCGTGAGTTTGCCGGCGAGAATCTCGCGCGTGCCCATGAACATGACGATGGCGCCGATGATGCCCATCAGCGTTGAAGACGACAGGCTCATGACCGAGGTTGCGGTCAGAGTCTTGAAGACGTTCTGCAGCAGGCGCTCGACGCCGGAGCTGAAGACCTCATGCTCGCGAGCCTCGGCGTGATAGCCCTTGACCACGCGCACGCCGCCCAGCGACTCGGTGAGCCGACCGGTGACTTCGGCGTTGATCTTGGCGCGCTCGCGGAAGATGGGACGAATGACGCGGAAGGCTTTGCGCAGCCCGATGCCGAAGACCAGAAGAAAGCCGAAGGCGATGGCCGTCATCAGCGGACTGATGTGCATGAGAACAGCAAAGGCGATCACCGCGGTCAGCAGGCCGCCGACGAAATCGATCAGGCCGGTGCCGATGAGGTTGCGCACCCCCTCAACGTCAGACATGATGCGCGAGACCAGCATGCCGGTCTTGTTGGAGTCGTAATAGGAGACCGAGAGGCGACCGACGTGCTCCTGGACACGGCGGCGTAGTTCGGCGATCAGCTTCTGCGCGGCTTTCGAGAGCGTCTGCGTGAGGGCGAACGAGGTCAGGCCCTGGATCAGCGTCGCGACCAATACGACGCCGACCAGCGGGTAAAGCATCCTGAAATGCCGCTTGGTGATAACGTCGTCGACCAGATACTTGGTGGACGCGGGCAGCACCAGGCCGGAGACGCGGTTGATCACCATCAGCCCCAAGCCCATGGCAAGCAGGGCGCGGCGCGGGCGTATGAGCTGCAGGATCTCCGGCAACGCCTTGAAGAGTTCGGTTTTCTTTTGGCCCGCGCGCGGAGCGGGGCCGGCCATCATGTAGTGCAAGTTAGTTGGATTCTAAAAGACGGCGGTTGGGTTCGGAATGCGGGGCTCCAGTTTTGACGGTGTTTAGGACCCGGGGATGACTACCGGAATTTGCCTCATGCTGCATGACGCTGGTCTCGAAAGACGCGGGATGTGGGGTGCTCGCGGTGCTGCTGTCCCTAGAGTTGCTTGTGCGCCATGAGCACAGGGTCTAATTTCGACGACCGGCACAAGGGCCCACCACAGACACGGCAATTCGTCCCAGCGGCCTCCTGACGCCGAATCCGGCGGCATCCCTCCCGAGATGAACTTGCGGATCTGGCCGGGGCCGGGACGAGAGCGAGAAGCATGTTGTTGGCGGAACCCGTGACGCGATAGACTGCCGCAGTCTCTGACAGCGCCGTTGCAGAGCTCCAGGCAGCCGATGAAAACCGTTCTCCTAGCTTTCGCACTCGCATTTCCGGTTTCGCTGATCTCTCAAACCAACCAGCAGCTCCAACCCGATCCCGGTTTGCTGGACGAGATCAACCACATCAAGGCCATCGACAATCACTCTCATCCGCCGGCGCTCAACGGGCCGCACGGCGAGAAGGACGACGACTTCGATGCGCTGCCCTGCGATCCGCTGGAGCCGACCGATGCGGGCTGGTTCTTCCGCGAAGACAACCCGGTCTACATCCAAGCCTGGCAGAAGATGTTTGGCTACAAATACGACGACTTCAAGCCGGAGCACGTGAAGGAGTTGATCGCCGCCAAGGAGGCGGTCAAGCAGCGCGAGGGCGACAACTATCCCAACTGGGTGCTCGATCAGCTAGGCATCGAGACGGAGCTGGCGAACCGCGTCGCGCTGGGTCCGGGATTGCAGCCGCCGCGCTTTCGCTGGGTGCCGTTCGATGACATCCTGCTGTTTCCGCTGAACAACTCGTCGCTGAAAGCGCAGTCGCCCGACCGCAAGATCTTCTTCGACAGGGAAGAGCTGCTGCTCAAGCGTTACCTGAAGCAACTGAGTCTAACTGCGCTGCCGCCATCGCTCTCGGCATATGAGACGACCGTGATCACGCCGCTGCTGGAGTTGCAGCGCAAGAACGGTGCGGTAGCGATTAAGTTCGAGGCGGCATACTTGCGGTCGCTGGACTTCGAGCCGGCCAGCGAGATGGATGCCGGCGGCATCTACACGCAGTACATCAAAAGCGGCAAAGTCCCCAACGGCGCCGAGTACAAGACGCTGCAGGATTATCTCTTTCGCTACATCGCGCGCGAGGCCGGGCGCCTGGGCATGGCCGTGCACTTCCACACCGGTGGCGGATGCGGCGGCTACTTTCGCATGGAGGGCGCCAATCCGCTGCTGCTCGATTCGGTCTTCAACGATCCCACCCTGCGCAAGACCAACTTCGTGATGCTGCACGGCGGCTCTGGCGGTTTCGAGCAGTTCGTGCCCTATCTGCTGATGAAGCCCAACGTCTACGCCGACTTCTCCGAGCAAACCTGGATGACCTCGCCGCGCCACATCGCCGCCAGCATTCGCTTCATGCTGGAGTTTTATCCCGACAAGGTGCTATTCGGCACGGACCTCTATCCCTTCGAGCCGCAGGTGAATTGGGAAGAGACGGGATACGAGACAGAGACCGCGGGACGGACGGCACTGGCCATCGCGCTTACCGGCATGATGGAGGATCGAGAGGTAACGCGCGCGCAAGCCAGCGAGTTCGCGCGCAAGGTGATGCGCGACAACGCGATCAAACTGTATGGGCTGAGCGCGAAGCCGTAAGATTGTTCACCACGGAGGCACGGAGGGCACGGAGTTTTTCTTTGATTTTGATTTTCCCGTGCACTCTGTGCCTCCGTGGTGAAATCGCGTTCGCAATTTCCACAACAGCGCGCAATTTCCCACAGCGCATGCAAATGAAAAGGCCACCCGGCAACTGGGCGGCCTCTTCTTCAAGGGAGAATAGTTCCAACGGAGGCTAGACCGTCAAAACTTTCTGGATCAAATACTAGGGTTCCGGGAAGTGCGTGTCAAGGAATTTTAGCGACTTAAATCACTGTGTTTTCAGCAACTTGAAAGAAGTCCAGAAAACTGTAGAGAAGCGGCCGGATTTTGTCCGATTTGGGCCAACTCCGTCTAAGTGGCTGAAAAATTACGTGTTACTGGTCGGTTGGCCCTTCCAGGTGCAGCTGGATGATCTCAACTTCCTCGGGGCGGTCAAACACCCTATTAGGGAAGAACCGCTTCACCACAATGCGAATGCCTCCGAAAAAAACTCCAAAGATGATCGAGATCAGCAGAATAATTCCGATCAGCGCGAAGACCGCGAGGATCAAGTTGCCGATGTTGTCGCGCTTGCTGAGTGATGTCGCTTCGTTCCACGTCACCTCAGCTTCGTAGTTCACTGAGTTGAGAAGCTGCTGCGCTTCGCTGCTTCCGACCGCGCCACTGACAACTTCCAGGATCGGCCCGGTGCGCCGCTCGAGAAAATTGCTTGAGCCCTTCTGCGCAGCTTGCAATGCCCGCAAGCGCTCACCTGCGATCTGCGGCGTCGGATAGTCGAGCAACGTCAGCGTCAAATCGCCGGCCTTAGAGGAATAATCCTGCATCAGGATCTCGGGCTCGTGGCTGAAATCGACTTGCTCGGCGGTGAGCGGCGACTTCGCGGCCACCAGCGCCTGTGGACCAAGCACGTACTTCGCAGAGTTCTCCACCGCATCTTTCTTCGGCAGATATTCAGGCAGGTTGGGCAGATTGTCGGCCGGTCCTTTCGCCACTGGCAACACCGCGGCCAGATCGCGCAACTCGCTGGCCGACATGGCGCTGACGCGATCGAAGTTCGCCTCCACCAGCACGTTGCTGCGGAAGAAGAGCACGCGGTCGTTTGCCGACGCAGCCTTGGTCCCGATCTCCTCGGTCCTCATCACCGGCTGCCGATAGAACGTGAACGCGCCGTAAGCGCCGGTGGCGTCGGAGAATCGTGCAGCTTTGATGGTCAGCTTGCGGCCGTCATCGCGGGTGTACGTGGCGGTCTCCGCATCGCTGAAGCCATACTCCTTCAGGACGGCGGGATAGGCAGCATCAGCTTGAGCGGCGTCGGTCGTGATCTGCGGCTGGCCGGTTTGGGTCCATCCGGCGAACGATTTCGGCAGAAAAGCGGGGTTATCGGCTGCGATTGCCAGGGTTGGGAGCCAGAGACAAGCGGCAACCGCGATAAGGATTCGCTTCATGGAGCAACGAGACAAAGAAGTTACCTGCAATAATTAGACTACTGCGGCTGGGGCAAAGTTTCCAGGAAGCGTATTAGCCACGAGCTTCGAGCCACAGGCCTCGAGCCACGGCCCCTCGAGCCCGAAGCGCTAGTCACAAGCAGGACGCCGCCGCTCGCCGAGATGTCGCTCGGGGCTCGCGGCTCGAAGCTCGTGGCCTCTTGCTCCTACTGACTCGCTTCCCGATTGAACTTGGTCGCGACCTTCACGCCACTGAGGCCGCCGGCGTACTTGGCGATTCCCTTATAGAGCGACTCGGCGATCTTCTCTCGATACTCTGGCGTTTCGAGTTTGGCCTCGTCGGTGGGGTTGGAGACGAAGGAAATCTCTGCCAGGATGCTGGGCATGTTGGCGCCAATCAGCACCACGAATGGTGCCTTTTTCACGCCGCGGTCGCGCAGCGTGGAATGCTTGTTTGAGAGTCCGGTATAGAGCGATTGTTGAACGTCGGTCGCCAGCTCGCGCGATTCTTCAATCTTGTCTTTCAGGGTGATCTTCTTTACCAGATCCTGCAGCTCGAAGATCGACTTCTGCGACACGGCGTTCTCGCGCGCGGCGACCTCCAGCGCGTCGGCATTGGAGGTGAAATTGAGGTAGTAGGTCTCGACTCCGCGCGCCGAAGGATCGCTGCTGGAGTTGGCGTGAATGGAGATAAACAGGTCGGCCTGATGTTCGTTGGCAATCGCCGTCCGGGTCTCCAGCGGAATGAAGGTATCGTCGTCGCGGGTATAGATCACGTCGGCGCCCAGCCGCGTTTCCAGCAGGCGGCCAAGGCGTAGCGCAACGTCGAGCACGAGATCCTTTTCCATCAGACCGTCAGGACCGATGGTTCCGGTGTCGTGACCTCCGTGCCCGGCATCGACCACGATGCGCCCGAGCTTCAAACCCAGTGTGCGAGTCAGGCTGCGGTCGCCGAGTGATGTCGGTTCAGCCTCGTGTCCGGTGGGTGCGCTCGTCGAGGCGGTCTTGGTGGTCTTCTTGGAATCCTTGTTCTTGGAATCCTTGGCGCGGGGAGCGACGGCTACGGCCGTCGGAGCGGTCGTCGGTTCGGTGGTTGCCTTCAGCTCAGGGCCACTGGTGTCCTTCGGTCCGGCGAAAAGCGGGTCATTCAATTTCACCGCCGCAGCCTTGGTGGTGTGCTCGCTCGGTGGCGCGATCTCATCAGTGCCGTCCTCGTTGTCGTCGACTACCACCTTGTGCACCGCTGCCTTCTTCGAACTCACTACAGTCGTGGGCTGAGCCGGCTGGGTCGTCGCCGCAGCGTTGTCTGCTGACGCGGCCGTCTTCTTCGCCGAAGCGTTCACCGCTGGCGGCGTTACAGCCTTGTCCGTTTCATTCGCTTTTTCAACCGAGCGGAACGACTTCTCCTTCGCGACGGTGGTCACCGTCCCTTCCACGTTGGCTGCGCTGGAGGCGGAATTCGCCTTCGCAATCAGCGTCTGCGACTGTGGCTGGCGGCCGTGGATGTCGATGATCAGGCGATACGGATTCGGCAGCAGAAAGGCCGAGTAGTCGGATACGTCGGCAACCTCCAGGACCACCCGCGTCGCACCTGGCTGGTACTGCGCCACGCGAATCTTCTTGAGGAAGCCGTCTTGCACATCGAAACTCTTGCCCACCAGCACCGAAGCGAGCTTGGTGTCGGCCAGGTCGAAGAAGATGCGGTCGGGATTCGGCACGCGCCCCGCTTCGTACTTCACCTCGTCCTCGACATCGATGGCCACGCGCGTGTAGTCGGGCGTCGACCAGTGACGGATTCCCGTCACCAGCGTCAGGCCGGACTTCTTCTTTGTACTGAGCGACGCAGGAGTTGCGGACGCGGTCGTGGTTGGCGCGGGCGGGTTCGCAGCCGCAATCGCATCTGCGGCGGGATTGCTGGATCTCTCGCTGTGCGCTTCTTCGACAGGTTTGGCGGTCGGCTTCGGCTGGTTCAGTTCAGCCAGCGCCTGCTTCGCTTCGGGCGCCAGCGAGTTCCGCGGATAGTGCTTCAGAAAGTCCTGGAAGGTGTCGCGCGCCGCGTCGTCGTCGCCCAAGTCCTCCTTGTAGATCTGGCCGATCGTGAATAGCGCCTGGAAGCGGTACTTGCTGCCGGGATATTCGCGGCGCAGGAATTCGTATTGGCTGATGGCGGCGCGCAGGTCTTTCTCGCCGGGCTGGAACTGGCGGCCCTCTTCGGCCAGGATTTCGGCGACCGCGACCACGCTGGCGTCGGCCTTACTCGACGCCGGCGAGACGTAGTAGACCTTGCGGTAGGCGTCGGCAACGTGCTGGTAGTCCTTGCGGGTGCGCTGATCGGCGGGCATGCCGTTCAGCGACTCGCGCATCTGCTCCGCTTTGTCGAACTGCTCGCGAGCTTCCTGCTTGCGGGCCGCGGGACTGGGCGCAGCGTCGACGCTCACGGCCAGCAGGACGATGAGGCTGACAGCGGCCAGAAGCGGCTTAGTCCAGCGCAGAGAGGAAGTTACGTTTTGTCGCGCACAGGGTGAGGAAGGCCGCGGATCCGGGGCCCCTGGCAAGTCCCGCATTTGGACTTGACGGGGTGGAGGAGTCGCCACTCGACCGTCGCCGGGGAAGGGGATCGCCATGCGAAACAGGTTCCGCGAACTCACCAACCCGTTCGCAAGCTAAGCCGCTTGCGTGGGGCGCACATAGCTCTGCGCACACCAAGAGTGAGACGCGGTCCGGCGGAGGCTATTCGTCCAGAGCAATTCGATTATAGGTTGGGCCAGGGCCCAACAAGTGACGAAAGCGGAACGGAATCAGGGGAGTGACCCCTGCTCGGGGAGGCTAGCATTTCGGATAAAGCATTGTTCCGCAATATGATTAGCGTCGGGCGAATGCCGTGGTGGAAATCCGGCGGGCCCGTCTCCTCATCTAACATTCCTCTAGCAATGTCGAAGACCAGCAAGATCATCCAGATCGTTATCGTTGTCGCCATTGTTGTGGCAGCCATCAACCTCTACCTCACCTATCGCGAGCGGCACAGCGGCGTGTCGGTCGCCAAGAAGCCGGAGGTCGCGCTCGACCCCGATTTCTATGTCACGCCCAAGAAGCTTCATCCGCAGGATCTGAAGGATGCCAAGGAGCTGACCAAGCAGCCGGTGTGGGTGCGCGACGGATATCGCTACACCTACTATCCCTACGCCGGCCACAGCGACTACGACCACGCCGCCGGCACGCTCGGCCCGATCGAGAGGCTCGAGATCAAGGACGTCGTCCTCGACCGCACGCCCGGCTCGTCGTCGCAAAAGCAGGTGATGGCTGTCTTCGAAAAGGACGGCAAACGCTACGCCTTTCCCATCGGCATCGAGGAGGGCGGCAACTACAGAATCTATAGCGACGACATCCTCTTCATCCAGGACCCGCACGAGCTCTACAAACACTGGTCCGCCGATACCTGGAAGGCGATTGAGAACCACGAGGTCAAGCCCGGAATGAACGAGCTGCAGGCATTCTTCGCCATCGGCGTGGGCAGCCCGGAAGGAACGGGCATGTCGAACCCGCGCATCGTCGATTTTCCCAACAACGGCCATCCGCTGCGCGTCACGTTCACCAACGGCAAGGCGACGGACATCGAGAGCAGTAGTGGCTAGTGATTAGTGGCCAGTGGTCAGTTATGACTTACCGATCGCGGATCTCGATGCGAGCTCGCAATCGTTGCTGCACCGGAGGTGGCATCCATAGGCGAAACTCAGTGTGCTCCTCGTTTAAGGCACGGGACCTTCCGAAGTAGACCTTTCGAGACGATGCATTCCAGGTCCGTTTGCAGCGGCTTGCCGCCAGCCGTCCAGATAGCATGCCGCGGGAGAAGCGCCGTCAGTGAGGGCATAGACGCTCACCACCGAGCCCGCCGCCGGCTGAGGCACGAATGCGTAAAAGCCGATATAGCTGGAGGATATTCCGTTGTACAAAGTGCGGGCGTTGGGCAGCCAGTCACCAACGGCGCCCAGCCCCGTGACGATGCCGTTGGTTGTGACCACGATCCCAGCGGCAGGCTTGCGATGCGCTGCATCCCACGCCCATCCGGCTAGCACCAGCCCCGGGCCGCTTTGCTCGCCGACCGCCATGCCGCCCTTCAGAACTCCGACGCAGTCGCCGCTAGCCGCAGCAGGGAAGACCGAGCTCAGGGGCTTTCCAATTTCAGAGCTGACCGGTTCCGCGAAGATCGACAGACGATTGGCCTTCAGGTAGTTCACTTCTCGCAACAGCGTGTCCATTTGCCAGTACGTTTTGCTCAGCGTTATCGGGTCATAGACTCCGGTGATCAACGCGGAAGTAGCGAGCTTCTGTGCGAAGGTGTGCTCGGCGGCGGCGGCGAAGGGATACCTGCTGGTGGCCGCTGCCCGAATGAAGATCAGCAGCAGACACACCTGCGCCACAATAAATGCGGAGCGCCGCGTCATGGCAAAGCTGGCTCCTAGCCATAAAAGTCCCAGGCAACACCAGAACAGAAGAGCCGTCGCCTGATAGCGGGAAGCGCGCGCCGCCTGGTCAATACCGAAATTTACTCTCCCAGTAGCTGTGACTAGCGCGATTGTCAGGCAGAGCAGGATGATGAGGATCATCAAAAGGACGAATGGGCGGGCGATGCGTGCGCGAGACAAGCGAGGGATTTGCCAGATGACCAGAATGGCCAGTGCAATCAGGCAGACGATCTCCCATGTTTTGGTATCGCGATGTATCCAGGAGCTGAGGAAATACGTGGCAACGTACTGCAGTAAAGTGATCGGCCGGCGGAGCGATTCCAGGGGATTGGCGTGATAGGGCGGCTGCACGTAGTGTCGCAGGTAAAGCGCCGTGCTGGTCGTGCCTGCGATCAGCAAAGCAAGCACGGCGCGAAGCTGCAGGCGAAGGTAGAGAGCGGCCAATACCAGCAGTGGCCATAGGAGATTTCCGCTGGAGAGCGTGTACGCACCTGCCACCGCGGCGAGTATCGAGACCAGAAGATACTTTGCAGGCGGCTCAACGCCTGGGTGTTGTCGTGATTCCATCCAGTGCAGCAGTACGCCAACGAACGACAGAGTCGCCAATAGTTGTGGCAATAGTAAGCAGACCTGAAATCCCCAGATGAAGTTTTGCCATTGCGCCGGGCAGAAAAGGCAGAAGCCGATCAGGCCTGTGCCCGCGCGCCAGAGCGCTCCTCGCCAACCGGCCAGTACCCACATGCTCCAGCTCAGCAGTGCCCAATGCAGGAGTTGAACCACAATAACGCTGGCGACCAGAAATAGCTGCCGGCATTGAAACCACTCCAGGTCGGTCGCCATGAGAAGCTTCAGGATGACCCAGCGGTGCTCGTTGTGCTGCTGCCAGAGCCATGCCGGCGATACCGGGCTGATTCCGTTAGCCACACTTTCGACCTGCACCCAACCGTCCCACGCCGGCAGGCTGGAGTAGTTTATGACGATCATGTAGAGCGCAGCCGCGAAAGTGAGAATCCCGCCAAGCAAGATTGCGTAGGAAAGTGCAGACAAGGTACGCGAGGTTGCCGCATTCAAGTCTTGGGCTTCCAAAACGCCGACTTCGGCCGCGGCAGGGAAAGTTCGGTTGGTGGTTTCCATGTTGTGCGACTTAAGACTCAGGATATCGTGGAATGCCAGGAATGAGTTATCGCCGAATGACCGGCGTGAGTAGAACCGTTCATCAGCGAGCCAATTGCACCTTTGGTTTGATATGCTGCGTTCGCTGTGGCGTGAGGCGGAACAGTATGCCAAGGGCGCGCCGCAAGTCAAGCGGTAGCGCCAACAATCTGTTACGTATTTGCAGGAGGAAACATGAAAGCTGTACGCGTGCATCAGTTCGGCGGCCCGGAGGTGTTGAAGCTGGAAGACGTACCCGACCCGCAGCCCGGTCCGGAGCAGGTCGTCATTCGCGTCCATGCCGCGGGCGTGAACCCGGTTGAGGCCTATGTCCGCACCGGAACCTACGCGTTCAAACCGAATCTTCCGTATACGCCCGGACAGGATGCCGCCGGGGTCGTGACCGCCGTGGGTCGCGAGGTCAAGCGATTTAAGTCCGGCGATCGCGTCTACCTGACTGACTCGATAAGCGGGAGTTATGCCGAGCAAACGTTGGCCGATCAATCCAAGGTTCAACCCCTGCCCGATCACGTCAGCTTCGAGCAAGGCGCCGCGATTGGGATTCCCTATGGCACCGCATATCGCGGGCTCTTGCAGCGTGCGGCGGCCAAGCCAGGCGAGACCGTGCTGGTCCATGGCGCCAGCGGCGGGGTTGGAACGGCTGCGGTGCAACTGGCGCGCGCGGCGGGAATGATTGTCGTCGGCACAGCCGGCAGCGAGGTGGGAATCAAGCTGGTGAAGGAACAAGGCGCGCACCATGGTCTACATCACTCTGCCGATGGATACCTCGACGAGCTGATGAAGCTGACCGACGGCAAGGGCGTTGATGTGATCATCGAGTTGCTGGCGAATAAGAACCTTGGGCGCGACCTGACGGTGCTGGCCAAGAAAGGCCGTGTGGCTGTGATCGGCAGCCGCGGTGCGGTCGAGATCAATCCGCGCGATGCCATGGGGCGTGAAGCGGACATTCGCGGCGTGACCCTCGTCAATACTTCCGACCAGGAATATCGCGAGATGCATGCCGCGCTGACTGCCGGTCTGGAGAATGGAACGTTGCGGCCGCTGATTGGCAAGAAATTTCCGCTGGCGGAAGCTGCCCGCGCACATGAGGAGATCATGCAGCCATCCGGTGCGCGCGGAAAGATGGTGCTGGTACCCTAATCGCCGGCCAGATCATGACGTCTGGTTCAGGGTAGGCATTTCCCTTAGTGTTGGGTCGCGCAGGAAAGTTACTCTAGGCTGCTGAATGGACCGGCACCCGGAGTTTCTCCATGACGCCTTCCAGCGCGGTGCAACGATCACGCAGTGCCGATCTGAATTCGTGATGATCGGCTTTGGCGATGTCGCGCAACAGGTGTTTGTGCTGTTCTTGCAAGAGTTCCAGGAGCAGGCCGTGCTCCTTGTCGGTCAGCCGCAGTTCCATGGCGACCTCCTAGCCCAACCGGAGAGATGATGAGACCATTGTAGTCCCGCAGCGCAAGCACTTGTGAAGCAGCTTGGGGTACCCCGTTCAAGCCGTTTCTGCTTGAGCAGGGTTTTGCGCGGATTGCCGATCAGGATTCTCCGTTCAAGTTGTTCTCTGGGATCTGTGCGCTGCTACTACAATCGAGCCATGCTCCGGAATCTGGCCGCCTGCTGTGTCTTCGCACTAATTCTGTCGATCCAGATTTCGGCCTATGCGAGCGCTCAACCGGCAAGCGAATCTCTGCAGATCGCCACATCGCGAGCTATGGCAGGACGCAGCGGAGCAGCCGTCGTACTCGACGCGCGTTCGCGCCGGGTGCTGGCGGCTTATCATCTCGATGCGGCGGCGCGTCGTGTGGTGCATCCCGGCTCCAGCATCAAGCCGTTCACGCTGATGGCGCTGCTGGAACTCGGCAAGGTAAACGAACAGACCGCGTTGATGTGCAAGAGGCCGCTTTGGATCAGTGGCCACAGGCTGGATTGCACCCATCCTGCAACCGCGCAGCCGCTCGATCCTGCGGCGGCATTGGCGTATTCGTGCAACTCGTACTTTTCGACGGTTGCTCTACGCCTGACTCCTGGACAACTGCGCGACAACTTACTGCGTGACGGATTTGGATCGACGACATCGCTGGCGCAGGATGAAGCTGTGGGCGATGTCGCGCTGGCGCAATCGGCTGAGCAGCTGCAATTGGAAGCCATCGGCGAGTGGGGAATCAGCGTCACGCCCTTGGAGATGGTGCGCGCGTATCGACAGATCGCGCTGCTTGAACCTAAGCACAATGCTAAGCTCGATCCGCTGTTTGCGGGCTTGGAGCAATCTGTGGCCTATGGCATGGGACACGAGGCGCAGCCGCCTTCGACGATGAAGGTCGCCGGCAAGACGGGCACCGCGAACGCCGACGAAGGTCCATGGACTCATGCCTGGTTCGCCGGTTACGCTCCGGCGGATAATCCTGAGATCGTGCTGGTGGTTTTCCTGGAGAAAGGACACGGCGGAAGCGATGCCGCGACTGTGGCGCGCGAGATCTTCGCGTCATATGCTGACCAGAAAAAAGCCGGAGTAATCCAGGCGAGGGGAGCAGCGCGATGAAGCGAATCGTCGTGCTCCTGACCCTGTTGCTTGCGCTCCCGATCGCCGACGTCGCGGGCGTGGCTTCCAGTGATGTTACCGCCAAACCTGCTTCGCGCAGCGGCTTTCCGCAGACCGTTCGCGTGCGTCTGTGGTATTTGCATCCGCCACGCGAGCTGCGAGTGCGCGCGGACTCCGGCCACGCGCAAGTGCGGAAATGCGCAACGTGCAGAGACTCGGCCGTGGAGTCGCTGGCCGTGCAGGCTTCGGGCTCAGCGCTCGAGGTTGATCGTTCACCGGCAGCTGAGCTTCGCATCAGCGGCAGCTATCAACTGACCGCAACTGACTCGCCGCCGATTCATGCCGACTTTCCCATCGAGTTGCGCGCCGAGAACAATCATTTGCTCGTCACCGCGCTGATGCCGATGGAAGAGTACATCGCCGGAGTGCTGGCCGGCGAGGCCGGCAACTTCAAGTCCGATGAAGCGTTGAAGGCCATGGCCGTGGCAGCGCGCACATTTGCGATGCATTTTGGCAGCCGTCACGCCGTCGATGGCTTCGACTTCTGCGATACCACTCATTGCCAGGATCTGCGCCTTGCCGGCATCAATCCGCATTTGCGGCAAATTGCCGAGGAGACTGCGGGCGAAGTTCTCTGGTATGACGGTGAGCCCGCTGCGACCTATTACTACGCGAATTGCGGTGGCACGACCGAGGATGGCCATTACATTCAGGGCAACGACGAAGCGCCTGCGCCGTATCTGAAGCAGCACTCCGACCGCTACTGCGTTCGCGAAGGCGGCTCGCAGTGGAGCAGCGAGATCTCCCGGCGCGAACTGCAGAGCGCGCTGGCCGACGATGGCATCACGATTCCTGGCAAGCTGCGCTCGGTTTCAGTGTTGCATCGCACGCCCAGCGGACGGGTTGAGTTTCTTCGCGTGGTCGGCAGCGGCAACGTGACAGTTTCGGGGCTGCTGTTTCGCTCGGCTGTCGGCCGCCACATCGGGTGGGAGCGGCTGAAGAGCAACTGGTATGACGTGAGCGCGCGCGGCGACCAGATCGTTTTTCACGGCCGCGGACGCGGGCACGGCGTCGGTCTGTGCCAGATCGGCGCGGAGGTGATGGGCGAGGAAGGTCACTCGTATCGCGAGATTCTCGCGTTTTACTATCCCGGGACGCGCCTTGGCATCTCGGCGCAGGGCATCACGTGGCAGCAACTGGCCAATGAGGACCTTGAATTGTTCACCACGCGGCCCGATCGCGATCGCTCGCTTCTGCCGCTGGCGACGCGTTTCATGCATGAGTCGGAAGAGAGCACGGGACTTGTTTATGCGGTGAAGCCGCGGCTGAAGGTGTACGCGACCGTGGCGGAGTTTCGCAATTCCACCGGTGAGCCGGGGTGGGTCGCCGCGTCGACGAGAGGAAAGACGATCCAGATGCAGCCGTCCGATGTGTTGCGCGACGCGGGAACGCTCGACAGCACGATTCATCATGAGCTGCTGCACATGCTGATCGATTCCTACACGCGAGTTGGAACGCCACTGTGGTTTCGCGAAGGGCTGGCGCTGTATTTGACTTCACCGAACGATGCGGTGCCACAGAAGGCGGCGTTGGGCGATGTCGCATCGCTGGAGAGATCGCTGCGTTCACCGCAAAGTGAAGAGGATCTGCGCCACGCTTATGCTGAGGCGCGAGCGCGGGTGTCGCAACTGGCGCAACAGTACGGAAAGGACGCTCTGCTGCAGTGGGTGCAGAATGGATTGCCGGCAGAAGCAACAGGGACTATCCAGCGCGCCGGAGCGCATTAGGTCCTACATCATCTCCAGCATCACTTACATCGGCATCGGCTCGGGTACCGGATCGAGCCCGGGCCGGACGTCGGGATCATTGCCCGGTTGCGGCTCCGGATCGGGTTTCGGCTCCGGCTTGGGATCAGGATCGAGGGGTGGGAGTTCCGCTAACGTATCGCATTTCGTGGTTCTCATTAACTCTCCAGTCGTGCTATTTGCTATGACGTTGGATGCGCGCAGCCCAATTCGCTATGGCCGCCGGGAGATCGCTTTCTTGGTTTTGCTATTAGGGCTACAATTGCATTGAACTAATTAATTAATTCGCCCATGAATAGCAAAAGTGGTCGCAACGTTCCGCTAGTCGTCTCTGCATTGGCAGCGCGCACGCAATTTGGCCAGATCATGCGTCGGGCCTCTCAAAAGCAGGAGCGGTTTGTCGTGGATAAGCGTGGCCAACCGCAGGTGGTCATTATGGGAGTCCGGGATTTCCTGAAGACGATCGTTCCCGAGCCGGAAGTGATGGCGGCAATACGCTCAGAAGCCAGGCGCAGTGGTAAGGCAACTCTGACCATGCGGCAGATCGATCAGGAGATCGCCGCATATCGGCGCGAGAGAAAGCTGAGCAATGCCCCGCCCAAGCGTCGTGCTTGATACCAACGTGGTCGTCTCGGCACACCTCAAGCAGAACGGCCTGGAGCGATTCGTACTCGATCTCGCACGCTCCCGCGCCATCGCACTCTACTTGTCCGAAGAAATCTTGGAGGAGTACGAGGGGGTGCTACGCCGGTCAAGATTCGCCCTCGCTCCTCAACTTGTTAAGGACTCCTTGAGGCTGATCAGGCGGGCAGCGACTTTGGTTCAGCCGAAGCGGGTCGCTAATCTGCCTCGCGATCCAGATGACAACAAGTTTCTGGATTGCGCCGCGGAAGCGGGAGCAGATTACCTCGTTACAGGCAATCGGCGCCACTTTCCCAACGTCTGGAGCAGGACACGAGTGGTGAACGCGCGCGAGTTGTTGCAGGAGCTAATCCCGATCTTGAAGGGGCGAGGAGATTAGGCTGTAGGGGCGATCGGCTCCGGATCTTCCTTCTCCACCCGCTCGCCGATCACCAGCAGCAACGCGACCCACGCTGAGATCAGCAACACATACGCCAGCGCAAAGCGTAATCCCGCGCTCCAAGCCTGCTTGCGGAGCGTGCTGAGATCGGGAATCCACCACACGAGTTTGTACGGCAGGTAGACTCCGATGAGCAGAAGGACAAGCACCCATAGCCAATACACCGGCCGCTTCAGCAGACGTAACGAACGCGACATCCGTTTGGCCTTGAGTCCCACGGCGGCGACCGTGCTTCCGACCGGCAGCCAGATAAATGGCAGGAGCCAGATCACGAACCATAGCAGCCAGTCGGCGACGCGATAGACCTGACGCGGGCTGCCGAGCCGCAAGCCCTTCTGCCAGGCCCACACACCGAATTGCGGCACGTAGATCCGCAGCGAGATCAGACACCATTCGATGACCGCCAGCGGAATTACCCACAACACCATAGCGATCATATGCCGCAGCGCATGACGAAACGCGCGCCACACGGCATCGTGCTCGCGGAATTCTCCAACCCGGAAGTACGCGAACGATCCCGCGCGCAACCAGACTCCGAAGAAGATGACCGCCAGCGCCAGCAGTCCTGACCCTGCCACCTGCCAGCCGTGCGCGTCCGGCAGCAGCAGCCAGAAGTAGAAACACGCCACCAGCGCGGCATTGCCGACGATGTTCAGCAGCCACAACTTTGCCGCGCCTTTGTGCTTCGCGTTCATTTCACCGTCACCGTGATCGAGTCGCTGGTCGAGAGATATTCTGGCTGATACATGGGCTGCACGCTGGTCGGGCTCACCCGGAAGACGCCGGGGTTGACCACCTTCAGCAGGTACACGTACTCGTGCTGCCCCTGCGGGAAAAACATGTTGAAGAACGTGGTGCGATCGTCGCGCAGTTCGCGGTCGCTGAACCAACGTCCCCACCATGTCGGCTGATCATCGAGCTCGTACAGATCGTCGCGCGCAATCGATTCCGTGCCCGACGGGATCGGGTCCTCGATCATCAGGTAGCTCCACGCATTGCCGCCGACGGTGATGCGCACCGCGAGCGTGTCGCCGACCTGCACCGGCCCGGAGAGCGGATCGAGGTGGTAGACGATCTTCCCGTTCTTCTGCATCGACGTCAGCTTGTAATACTGGCGCGCCGTGCTGAGTTGGAAGGTGCCGGCGTTCACGACCTTCTTATCGTTCGAGTAGTATTCGCCGCGGGTCGACCAATAGAGGCGCCCGTCGCCCTTCTTCACGATGCGTACTTGATTCTCGCCTTGTGCGATCAATTGTGATTCATTCAGCGTGACCGTTGTCGCCGCCGCGAGCGCATCGTCAGCGGTGAACTTCTTGGTCGCAACGCTCTTGCCGTTGACCTCGATATCGATGCTGTAGTTCGGCTTCAGCTCCTGCGTGCGCTCCAGATAATCGGTGAGGCCGTAGACGACCATCGCGGTCTGCTCGGTCGAATCCCAGTAATAGGCATCGCTGCGATGGCTGACCAGGTAGACCGCGGCTTTCGGAATCAGCGGACTCGTCGGATCAGTGTGGTTGATGAGCTTGAGCGCGTATGCCGTCGATTGCGGCGTGGTGTCGCCGGAGTAGTCCATCAGATAGTTTTGATCGCTCGGCCACCACGCCTCCGAATCGTCTTGCTTGGCTTCGCCCTCGAGCTGCGTCGTCAGATCTTTCGCGCGACTGTCGTTGATCGCCAGCATCGCGAGACCCAGCGTTGCTTTGCCGTAAGCGGTGAGCGTCGAGCGCTGCGACCACACCGAATCGATGACCTGCGCGTTGCTGCCGCTGCCGCTCAACACCAGCGCATACGCCATGTAGGCGCGCAGATCGGTGCGAACTTTGGTCGACTTGTTGAACTGCGGCAGCAGCCACGCGCGGCCCTTGTCGATTGCGTCCTGCTTCACGTCGAAGCCCGCAGCCTTCGCCTGACTCAATCCGGCGAGGACATACGCGGTCATGAACGGATGGCTGTCGTCGGTCTGCCACCAGCCCCAACCGCCATCGTCGTGCTGATACTTGTAGAGGCGGTCGAGCCCGGCCTGCACCTGCTTGTTCAGCGTCGTGGGATCGATGTTCGACTTCACGCCGAGCTTCTTGAGCGCATCAGCCACCAGCACATCGGGCAGGAAGCTCGACATCGTCTGCTCGGTACAGCCGTAGGGATACGAGGTGAGGTAGTCGAGCGCGGCGAAGACCGATCCCGCGATCGACGGCATCACGCTGATGGTGAGCTTGCGCGTGCCAGGCTCAGCTGTAGTCGGGAAGGTCACAGGCTGCGAAGTGTCGCTCGTGCCAGCTCCCGCGATCGAGCCTGACTTCGACATCGCCAGCTTCACGCCGAAGGGCACCACCGGCAGCGTGAGTTCCATCGCATCGCTTTCAACATCGGTCAGCGCCTTGCCCAGCACCTTCGCCGAATCGACATCCAGCACCTTCACGCGATAATCGACCTTCACCAGCCCGCGCGTTGGGACGTTAATGTTCTGCTGCGAGCCGTCGAGCACCTGCAGGCCCTCGAACTGCATCGACACCTGCGCGGTTTTGTCGGTCGGCAGATAGTTCTGCACGATTGTCGAAAGCGTGATCTCATCGCCGCAGCGGAAGAAGCGCGGCACCACCAGACGTACCATGATGTTCTTGCGCACGATGGTGTTTTCGACCGCGCTGCCGACTTTCGTGTCCTGCGTGACGCCGCGCGTGGTGGCACGCCAGGACGTGATCGCGTCGGGATAGTCGAACTTCACCGTTGCCTGGCCATTACCCGCGGTGCGAACGTCGGCGACCCAGAATGCGGTATCGGGGAAGGCCTTGCGAATCTTCGGTTGGACGAGTCGTCCGGGCTTCAGCTGCGCCAGCGACTTCGAACGGCGCACGGCGGCGAGTTGCATCTTGCGATGTCCGGCCTGCCCGCTGAAGTAATAACTGAGCGAGCTTTCGGTCGAAACCTGCGAATAGACCTTGCCGTAGAAAGCGTTCAGGATGGTGCCGACGGTCTCGGGCTTGATGGCGTAGATGGCTTCATCGACCACACCGAGACTGAACTCGGCGACCACCGGCTTGCCGCTGGAGTCGCTCGCCTTGATGGTGTAGCTGGCGCTTTCGCCCGGCTGATACTGTGGTTTCGACGGCACCAGTTGCACGTTGAGCTGATGCTGCGTCGGTGGTACGTTGAGGCTCTTCGATCCTTCGTAAAACTTGTTGCCACGAATGAAGACCGCGCCGACGTAGAAGTTCGGCGCGTATTCTGGCCGGATCGGCACATCGACCGCGACGCTGCCGCCGTTGCTCTTGACGACCTGTCCGGTATAGAGACCGTTGCCTTCCGCGGTCACCAGCACGGACGCCGGCTCCTTGCCGGTGACGATGAGTACATGCGCGGTGTCGCCCGGCTGGTAGCTCTTCTTGTCGGCGACGATTTGCACACGCTCCTGCTCGGTGCCGCTCAACCAGGAGCCGGCGCCTGGCGCCCACAAGTAGGCGTCTGCCTGGACATCGCGCTTCTCGGGCGTGGTTGCGGTGACGAGCACGCGGAACTCGCCGGAGTCGGGAATGGTTAGCTTGACCTGCGCTTTGCCGCTGGCGTCGGTCTGACCTTGCGTGGTCGTGATGACCGGGCCCGCGCCTTTGCGCCAGTTCCAGCTGTTCATCTCCACGCGGAACGAAGTCTGCACCGGCTTCTTGTCATAGTTCTGCGCGGTGACATTGATGATTGCAGTGCCGCCCTTGCTATAAACGTAGGAGTTTGGCTCGGCCGTCAGGTAGAAGCTGCCATAGGTTGCCAGCGCGTAGCCGTGCCCAGCGATCTCGCGATTGCCTGCGTCGGTGACGCGCGCCTCGATGCGATAGACCAGGTCCTGGTGCTTGCTGTCGACGCGCGTAGGGATCGTAATCTGCAGTTTGCCGTCGGAGTCAAGCGTGCCACTCTGCTCCTGCTCCTGATCGCCGCCGTAATCGTTGTCATCGTTATCGGCGTTTTCGTTGCCGCCACCGGCTTCATCTCCGTTGTCCTGCGCCTGATCCTCGTCTTCGCCGCGCCCCATCGGCCAATAGGTCGACGTGTGCACCACCCACTTCACCTTCGCGTTTGAGACTGGCTCGCCAAAGTAATAGCGCGCGTCGACGGTCGCCTTGATCGGCTGTCCCTCGAGCACACGCGGTGTTTGCGCCGTGACCTTCACCGAGTACTCCGGCTTCTTGTAATCCTCGACAGAGAAATCCGTGCCGTCGACGTAGCTGTCGCCGAGGTTCATGGTGACGTTGTACGAGCCGAGCTTGCCATCCGCCGGGATGGAATAGTTCCAGTACGCTGTGCCCATGTCGGAGAGCTTCACCGTCTGCGACCAGATCACGTCGTAGGTCTGCGGATCGCGCATCTGTAGGCTGAGTTGCTGGCCTTGCGGAATGGTGTAGCCGCTGGCGGTCTGCGCGCGCACGATGGTCTTGAAGTGCACCGTATCGCCGGGCCGATATACCGGGCGATCGGTGTACGTGTAGCCTTTCAGCTTGCGGTTGGGATCGTTGCCGAGATTCCACGCGCCGGGCGTGTTAATGGCGAACTGCTCGGCGTTGACTGCCAGGACGGCGACGTTCTCCGGCTTGGTGGCGGTGATGGGCGTATCGACCAGACCCTGCTGATCGGTAGGCTTCGAAGCAACTTCCTTCTGATCGACCCAGACCTTGACCGGAATGCCGGCGATGGGATCGCCGCTGCGGCGATCGACGACGAAGCTCATCAGGCGGCCGGTCCCCGCCTTAGTGATGACGGCGATGTCGGTGATGATGACGATGGTGTAGGCGCGGAGTTTCCCGTCGGTTGCTTCCACCAGGTACACGCCCTTGTCGGTTACAGGGACGCTGACCGTAACGCTTTCCCATTGCTCGTGCGCAGGCACGGTCCACTTCCACACGGAGACGACCTGCTGCTGATTGAGCACCGGGATTTGCGCGAAGCCTTCGACCTTCGGTCCCTTCGGCTGCTCACTCTCGCCCATTTGCCATAGGCGAACGGTGTGGCGCGAGTCGGGCGAGAATTGCGCGCGAATGAAGTCGCGAATCCACGCCCAGATGCGATGCTTCCACGCGTGGAATTTCTCCAGCCAGGTGTGCGCCTGCTTCGGCATCGCTGGACCTTGTCCGCCGAAGTTGTGCAGCTCCTGCATCTGGCTGAAGAACTTCACCGGATTGTTGACGCGATAGACGCGGAACTCCAGCTCCTTGACGTTATGCGCGTTGACGGCGATCTCCGGCTTCTCGCCGGGAAGGAAAGTTTTTTGGCTCGAGAGCGAGAACCAGGATTCGGTGTCGGTGTCTTGGGCGAGGACAGGCGCGATGGCAGTGAGAATGATAAGTAAGACGATGGCAGCGCGGAATACAGCAGATCCCTCGCGGACTGCAGTCCGCTCGTGATGACAATCTCCGTGACTCGGCACATTGTCTGCAGTCATCCCGCGATGACACGAATCGTCGAGATTGTCATCACGAGACGACTTTAGTCGTCGAGGGATCTGCTTTGCGCTGCGATGGGCCATCATTCCGCGCCTCGCAGGATGTTCCAGCGATAGACGCCGAGGAACGCGGAATTCGACGCGACCGGCCGCCAGCGCGCATCGGGATAGTTCAACAACTCGGCAATCGACAGCCGCTTGATCTGGCCGGGAGATCTGCCGTTCGGTCCGGTGTGGTACACGACAAACTGTTCGCTGTCCGGTTCAACCTGGCTGCGGCCGAGATAGATCATCGCGTGGAAGGGCATTCGCTCGCCAGGGTCTTGGCGGAAGAAGATCAGATCGCCGGGACGCGCGCGAGCGATGTTGCGTCCAATTGCAAACGTGTTGTGCCGCCACAAGGTCTCTGCATCGGCGAACTGCGCGAACCCGCCGTCGCGAAGATCGCCTTCGGTGAACCGCCCGTCGCGTACACGGAACAGATCTGCTCCCAATGGCGTGAAGGGGTACTGATATTGCTGCACATCGCCAGACGAGGCTGGAGCGGGCAACGCCATCGCGTGCGACCAGTTCGCATCGTGTTCGCGCAGGGCCTCGCGATAGGCAAATCGCAACAGCGCCGCACAGTCGTCGATTTCCTGCCGCGGCTTGCCGCGGTAGTATTGCGACTCGGCCAGCAGCGTGAACCAGCGCCGAAAACTGAGCCGGTCGCTAGGATCGTGCAGCCGGAGAAAGTCGGGCGTTCCATCACCGACCACATCCCCATCGTCCGCCGTTGTCCGCAGCGCGATCTCCTGCGTCACGAATCCTGGAGCGGCGATTCGCAGCTTTGCATCACCGGGAATCACACCCGATCGCAGCGAAGCAGTTGCCGAATCGCCAGCGACCGTGAGCGACTCGATGACAACTTCGTGCGGCGTTTCGACCTCAAACTGCAAGCCGCGCAAGTCGCGGCCAGTGGGCGAATGAATGGTCAGCTCGGCGGAAGAGAAGCCGTCGGCGGGAATCGCGGTCTCGGAGAGCTGCGCGACCAGAACCGCAGGAGCCAGCGCACGACGCACCGTGAAAGCGCACACCACGGCGACAACTGCCAGCACAGCCACCACTGCGAACCAGCGAGGCACGCCGCACACGTCGCTCTCTCCTTACTTAGCGGGACGGGCGGATTATAAGAGCAGCAATTAGTGTTTAGCAATTGGCATTTAGCACCTGGCCGTTAGCGTTGGTCACATCACGGAGACAAAACCTTGACCCTTGCTTAGAGCTATCTGCCGCCTTTCTGCTTTATGATTGATCCTATGAATCTCGGCTTGCCGGAGATGATCTTCATCTTGCTTCTGGCCCTGGTCGTCGTGGGCCCGAAGAAGCTGCCCGAAGTCGCCCGGCAGCTGGGCAAATTCCTCGCCGAGTTCAAGCGCACCAGCAACGGATTCAAGCACCAGCTCGAAGCCGAGATGCTCAACATCGAGCTGCAGGAGCGCGCCAAAAAGCAGCAGGAATCACCGCAAGTCTTGTCGCCGGAGGAGCCATGGGAACGCCTGATGCGGCCGCTCGCCGACACCGTCAGCCGAACCCGGCAAGAGCTGGTTGCAGTCGCGACCTCCAACCCCGAGCCGACGATTCCCTCTGCACCTGCGGAATCGGCGTCCGCATCTGCTAAGTCAGCCAATCACAGCTAACATGCCCAGCCCCGTCCTCGAATCCGCCCAGCAACGCGCCTCGGAAGAGATGACCGGCATGAGCTTCCTTGAGCATCTCGAGGAGCTGCGCCGCCGCATCATTTATAGCGCGCTCTACATGGTTGGCGGCTTCGCTGTCTGCTGGTGGTTTCACGAGCAGATCTTCGGCTTCATGCAGAAGCCCATCACCTCGGCGCTGGCCAATCACCATCTCGACCAGAAGCTGGTCTACCTGAATCCCACCGATCCCTTCAACATGTACCTGAAGATCTCTTTCTTGGCAGGGATCTTTGTGGCCTCGCCGTTCATTCTCTATCAGGTCTGGGCCTTCATCGCGCCGGGACTTTATCGCAATGAACGGCGTTACGTTCTGCCTTTCATGTTCTCGACGGTTGGGCTGTTTCTCGCCGGCGGCTGGTTCGGCTACAAGATGGTCTATCCGGCGGCGTTGGACTTCCTCATCAGCTTCAGCGGGCAGTTCACGCCGATGATCACGGTTCAGGAATACACCAATCTCTTTCTGACCATCATCGCCGGCCTGGGCATCGTCTTCGAGATGCCGGTCCTGGTCTTCTTCCTTGCGTTGATGGGCATCGTCAGTGCCGGCTGGATGTGGCGCAACTTCCGTTATGCCATCCTGGTGATCTTCATCATCGCCGCCATCATCACGCCCACCACCGACATTATGAACATGTGCATCTTCGCGGCGCCCATGATCGTGCTGTACGTGTTCAGCATCTTCATCGCCTGGTTGGTCCACCCTGCCCAGCGCAAGAAGCGAGCCGCAAAATCCGCAGCGGGCGACTAGGGGGGCCACTAGCCACTGGCCACTGACCACTGACTACTGGCCACTGACCTTCCCCAGCTCCTCCGTCTCGAACTCCTTCCAATTCTCAATCACCGTGGTTGTCGTCTCGTGCAGCTTCGGTATCGCTTCTGCCGCTTGCGTGGTGGGCGCGGCATCCACCTCCTGCAGCATTGTCAGCAGTTGCAACAGAGAATCGCGCGTCCCGGTCAGGCTCTCGGTATGCGGGCCGCGTCGCCGTCGGCGTTCACCGCCGGCGACCGCATCCAGTTTCTTGCTCAGTTCGTCCAGCTTTGTCGCCTCGGCACCGCTCGCCTTCTCGCGCTTCGCTTTCAGCTGCGCGCGAGCCGCATCCGCCTTTTCCACCACCGGCTGCAGCGCCAGCAAGTCTTGATACACAGTCCACGACGCATCAAACTGCTTCTGCAAATCCTCAAGCGAAGTCTTCACTCGCGGATCCATCTCGATCCTGAAGGGCACGCCATACTTCCGCCCGTCCACCGTCAAGATCAGGCTGTACCAACCCGGCATGATCCACGGCGACGTAGCCTGCGGCGCAGTGTTTCCCGGCACCGCGGAAATCGGATACTCCGGCTTGATGCCCGGCACCGGCGCCCAATGCAGATCCATGACGAAGCGATGGAATCCCGCCGCCGCGGACAACTGCTGCGGTGGCCGCACCCAATACGCCGGAATTGCCAGCTCGGGATCGGGAGGCGGGATTGGGTCTGCACTGGAGATCTTCCGCTGCAGCGCGCCTTTGCTGGTCACGATGGCCAGCGTCACCGGTCCGGATGCCGGCGTCTTCAGGTGGTAGTCGACAATCGCGCCGTCCGGAGGATTCTGTCCCGCGGGAGTATCCGGGGGCAGCGGCGTGTCGCTGTTGCTGTTCCAATGAATGCGCAGCGCCGGCTCGGGCGCAAACAGAAACGCCCGCTGGGTCAGCACCTTAGCATCCAATTGGCGCAGCGCCGTGATGTCGTCCAGAATCCAGAACCCGCGCCCGTGCGTCGCCACAGCAAGATCGTCGTCTTTGATCAGCAGGTCGCGAACCGATGTTGCCGGCATATTGAGCCGCAGCGACTGCCAGTGGTCGCCGTCGTCGAACGAGACATAAACCGCCCGCTCCGTTCCGGCAAACAGCAGCCCAATGCGTCGTGTGTCCTCGCGCACTGAGTTCACATTCTCATCCGCTGGAATGCCATTAGTGATTTCGGTCCAGCTCTTCCCGCCATCGCGCGTGCGGTAGATGTGCGGATGCAGATCATCCAGCCGCAACGTATTGACCGCCGCATATGCGGTCTTGGCGTCAGTATGGCTGGCCTCGATCACCGAGACCTTCTGCCAAGCCGAAAGCTGCGGCGGAGTGACATTGTTCCAATTCGCGCCGCTGTCCGTGGTGACCCAGATCAGCCCATCGTCGGTTCCCGCCCACATGAGTTTCGGATCGACCATAGAGAGTGCCAGCGCATAGATAACGCCGCGCTGTTTGGGTTGCGCTGTCGGCTCGGAGCGATAGATGCCGACCGACGCAGGAATGTCGAAGGTCTTGCGCGTCAGGTCAGGGCTGACCTGCTTCCAGCTTTTCCCGCCGTCGGAGGTCGCCCACAGCGTGTTGGCCGCGAAGTACATCAGCTGCGTGTCGTACGGCGAGAAGGCAATTGGCTCGGTGCGGATCACGCGAAAATCCGGCGAGCCCAGCGGTACCGGCAGAATGTTCTGCGCCTGCGCGGTGCGGCGGTCGTAGCGCGTCAGCTTGCCGCCGACGACGATGTCCGGATCAACCGGATCGGGCACCACATAGCCGTATTCCTCCGCGCCCACAGGATGCCAATCGCGAAACGTGATCTCGCCGTCATTCCCGCGGCTGGCGATGCACACCGACCCGCTCTCCTGTTGCCCGCTGCACAGCCGATAGGGAAACGCATTGTCGGCATTGACGTGATACAGCTGGGCCGTCGGCTGGTTGTACCACGAGCTCCACGTCTGCCCGCCGTTGACGCTGATAATCGCGCCCTGATCGCTGGCCAGCGCGATGATGCTGGGATCGTTGGGATTGATCCAGATGTTCTGGTAATCGTCGCCGCCGGGCGCGCCGCGGAAGCCAGTCCACGTCTTGCCGCCATCCGTTGACTTCCACGTCACCGTGCTGGTCACGTAAATGACGTCGGGGTTTTTTGGATCGATCGCGGGAACTGGCAGATCTCCGCCGCCGATGCGATTCTTCCCGCGCGAATCGGTCGTGACCGTCGACCACGTCGCGCCGGCGTCCTCCGAGCGATAAAGCTCGGCACCGGTCTTAGTAGCCACCACCGCCAACAGCCGCTTGTGGTTGCTGCGCGAGATCGTCACATAAGCTTGCACGATTCCCGCAGGCAATCCCCCGGCAAGTTGCTTCCACTCTTTGCCGCCGTCGGTCGATTTAAAGATTCCGCCGCCCGGGCCGCTGAACTCGCCGTTCTCCCACGGCCCTTCACGCGCCTCCCACAATGTGGCATAGACGACTTTGGGGTCAGCAGGATCGATCTCTACATCGTTGCCGCCGATGTTCTCGTCTTTAGAGAGAACCTTCTCGAACGTCTGTCCGCCGTCGGTTGAGCGATAGATCCCACGCTCCGCATTCGGTCCATAAGGATGTCCAGCCACTGCGACGAACAAGCGATTCGGATTCTTCGGATCGACCGTGATCTTCGGAATCTGCTGTCCATCGCGCAGCCCCAGATGGGTCCACGTCACGCCCGCATCGGTCGATTTGTAGATTCCATCGCCCACTGAGAGATCAGGCCGATGCAAGCCTTCGCCGCTGCCGACATAAACAATGTTCGGATCGGACGGTGCAACCGCGACCGCGCCAATCGATCCCGTCGGCTGCTGATCAAACAGAGGCTGCCAGGTGCGGCCGTAGTCGGTCGTCTTCCACACTCCGCCATTCACCACTCCGATGTAGAAAACATTCGGCTGGCTGGGAACGCCGCACACCGCGCGGGTCCGCCCGCCGCGAAACGGCCCGACGTTGCGCCACTTCATCTCCTTCAGGATCGAAGTGTCGAGTTGTTGTGCGGGAAGAGGCGTGAGGTTCGTGGTAACGAGAATTGCCAAGCTGAGCGCAATCAAGACTTGCTTCTTCACCATCAATCAATCACCTGTTGTTTTTCGCAGATGGATCGCTCGCAGCGAAGGCCGGATAGCTCAACGGCTCAAGCCGCAAGGCGACAGTGTAATGTAATCTATTTCCACCGATCTTTGCAGAGCAGAGGATCTCCGATTTGAGCCATCGCGTAAGACGTAATTCTTCGTCTGTCGTTATTATTTTCGCTGCGCTTTTTCTGAACATCTTTGCCGCCGCCCAGACCGTTCCTCCGTCATTGTTGAGCGGACTCCAATGGCGCCTGATTGGCCCATTTCGCGGCGGTCGTGTGGCTGCCGTCAGCGGCGTGACTGGCGGTGGGAGCGTTTTTTATTTCGGCGCGGTTGACGGCGGTGTCTGGAAGACTACCGATGCCGGGGTCACCTGGACGCCCATCTTCGACGGCCAGCCCATCGCTTCCATCGGCGCTCTCGCCGTCGCGCCGTCAAATCCGAGCGTACTCTACGCCGGCACTGGCGAATCCGACATCCGCTCCGCGCTGAGTTCCGGCGACGGCGTCTACAAGTCCACGGACAGCGGCCAGACGTGGAAAAACATTGGCCTGCGCGATTCGCGTCAGATCAGCCGCATCGTCATCGATCCGAAAAATCCTGACATCGTGTACGTCGGCGCACTCGGTCACGCCTACGCTCCCAACGCGGAGCGCGGCGTCTTCAAATCAACCGACGGCGGCACAACGTGGACACACGTCCTCGACAAAGGCCCGAACATCGGTGTCTCCGACCTTGCTATCGCGATTGCCAGTCCGAATATCCTCTTCGCCGGAACCTGGAATGCTCATCGCCCGCCGTGGAGCACGTACCCGCCGATCAACGGTCCCGGTGGCGCCATCTATCGCTCGACCGACAGCGGCGCAACGTGGACGCAAGTGACGGGCACCGGCCTTCCTGAAGGCGACTGGGGCCGCGTCGGTGTTGCCGTGTCGCCTGATGGCAATCGTGTCTATGCATTGCTCGACGCGGGTAAGAAGTCGGGCCTCTACCGTTCCAACGACGGCGGCAACACCTGGACGCTCGCCAACGGCGACTCGCGCATCACCAGCCGCGCCTGGTACTTCATGGGCATCACCATCGATCCCAACAATCCTGACGTCATCTACATGCCCAACATCGCGCTCTACAAGTCGGAGGATGGCGGCAAGGCCATTTCGATTGTGCGCGGCGCGCCCGGCGGCGATGACTATCATCAGCTCTGGGTCGATCCTAAAGACTCGTCGCACCTCATTCTCGGTACCGATCAGGGCACGACCATCAGCGTGAATCGCGGCCAGACGTGGTCTACGTGGTACAACCAGCCGACCGCGCAGCTCTATCACGTCATCACCGACAATCAATTCCCCTATCACGTCTACGGCGCGCAGCAGGACACCGGCTCGCTCGCTGTGCCCAATCGCACCGACCATGGCCTGATCACCGGCCGCGACTGGTTCATGGTCGGCGGCGGCGAGAGCGGCTGGCTCGCGCCCGATCCCAGCGATCCCAACATTCTTTATGCCAGCGGTGTGTATGGCAGCGTCGTGCGCTTCGATATGCGCACCTCGCTCAGCCAGGACATCACGCCCTGGCCGGTGCCAAACTTCACCAGCGAGATCAACCAGCGCAAGTATCGCGATCCCTGGACGCCGGTGCTGGTGCTCTCACCAGTCGAGAAGAACTCGCTTTATCTCGGCACGCAGTACGTTATGAAGACAACCGACGGCGGCTTGCATTGGACCGAGATCAGTCCCGACCTCACCGGAGCCGAGCCGAATGCAGCTATCGAACGGCAATCCGGACCGGCCACAGTCCAAAACGCTAAACAGCGCGGCTTCGGCGTCGTCTTCAGCATCGCGCCCTCGCCGCTGAAGGCCGACGAGATCTGGGCGGGCAGCGACACTGGTCTGCTCCATCTCACGCGCGATGGCGGCAAGAACTGGCAGGACGTAACGCCTCCCGGACTCAGCGAATGGAGCAAGATCGCAATGATTGAAGCATCGCGATTCGATCCCGCGGTCGCTTATGTCGCTGTTGATCGTCATCGGCTCGATGACCAGACTCCCTACATCTATCGCACGCGCGACTACGGCAAAACCTGGCAGCCTATCGTCAACGGCATCGCGGCCAATTCCTACGTCAACGCAATTCGCGAAGACACGCAGAACAAGGGACTGCTCTTCGCCGGTACCGAGCTTGGAATCTACATCTCGTTCGACGACGGCGATCACTGGCAGCCGCTGCAATTGAATCTGCCGGTCACGTCCGTGCGCGACATCACCATTCATGGCGACGATCTCATCATCGCCACCTACGGACGCTCGTTCTGGATTCTGGATGACATCACGCCCCTGCGTCAGATGCCGACTGCAACCCAGGGCGTGCGACTCTACAAACCGACAACGGCTGTCCGCGTCGACAACGATGTCTTCCTCGGCACGCCGCTACCGCCTGAAGAGCCAACTGCGAAGAACCCTCCCGATGGCGCGATCATCGACTACTACCTGCCGAATGCCGCGAAATCTCTTACGCTCGAAATCTCCGATTCCAGCGGCAAGCTCGTCCGTCGATATGTAGCCGGGCCGCACAAAGAGCAGCCTCACCCGCCAATGCCGATTGCCGAGCGTTGGATCCCCAAGCCGGTCATGTTGGAGAACACCGCAGGCGCACATCGCTTCGTTTGGGATCTGCGCTGGGGAAGCTCCGGTTCAAATCCCGAAACCGAGGAGGAAGAGGGATTCATGGCGCCGCGCGGACCGCGCGCCATCCCCGGGACGTATCAGCTGAAGCTCACCGTCGATGGCGCAAGCCTAACCCAGCCATTGAAGGTGGAGATGGATCCGCGCTCGCAAATTACTTCTGCCGATCTGAGTGAGCAACTGCGCGTCGGGCTGCAGCTCTTCGCCGAAGTGCGCGCCAGCCGCCAGGCGCTGACTGAAATCGCTGCAGTCAAAAAGCATCTGACCGAAATCGAAACTCAGAGCCTGAAGCACCATGGCGAACTGCTCGCCCAAGTGACCGAAGTCAATGCACTGATCAAGAAGATCGAGCGGCCGGAGAAGCCGCAGCTTCCCGGTGTGATCGCGGGCCTTGAATCCGCCAGCACCGGGTTGGGAGCGGCCCTGCGCGTCGTCGAAGGCGGAGACCGCACCATACCCTCGCAAGCCATGGAGCTCTATCGCGAATCCAGCAAAGCGGCCAGCGCTGGCATCGAGCAGTGGGCCCAGCTGAAGAAGGCGCAGCTGGCGAAGCTGAATGAAGCGTTGCAGAAGGCCGGCATCGCGCCCATCCAGATCTCGGAGGTCGAGCGAGAGGCGGAGCATCAAGTGTCTCAATAGCGGGAACAAATGTGCAGACATTGACGTAGCCAGCGTCGGTGAGCATCTCTCGGTGCGAGATGTGCAGCTATGCGCCCGCCTGATCTTGCTGTCCTGGAGCATATCGATGAGCAATCGATTTTTGACAATTTATTCGTTCCTGTTAACCTTCGCGATCTTCGGCATTTTATTGATGGGGGCGGCGCGTACGAACTCGCCGAATTTCGACCAGATCACGGTTCACCGAATCAACGTAGTTGAGCCGGATGGAACATTAAGGATGGTCCTCTCCAATCACGCATCATTGCCGGGAATCATCATTCATGGCAAGGAACAGGCCATGCCCAGACCGCAGGCAGGTATGTTGTTTTATAACGATGAGGCTTCCGAGATTGGCGGTCTGATATTTGGCGGTCACAAAAACGATAAGGGAGAAGTCGTGGACTCCGGCGGCAGCCTCTCATTCGACAAGTACGATGCGAAGCAGATCGTGCAATTAGCGGGCGTGGACGACAAGGAGGACCGCTTCGCCGGGATTGCCGTCAGCGACAGCCCGCGTGCAGGTGAGTCTCACCGACGGGTCTGGGTCGGTCGCGACGAAACGGGATCGGCGTCCGTGTCACTGATGGATGCGCAAGGCAGAAAGCGAATCGTCATGGAAGTGCTCACGGATGGCACGCCGAGCATTTCATTTCTGGATGAACATGGCAGCGTGATGAGAAAGATTGTTCCAACGAACTGAAGAATTCCGCTGCAGACGGCATTCACGAGGATCCGGGCGTCTTGGATACTATCGCTCCACCAGCTTCTCCAAATCCTCAAAGAATCCCGGATACGAGATCGCAACGCACTCGGCATTGCGAATAACGCTATCGCCTTCGGCTCGCAGCGCTGCAATCGCAAACGCCATTGCAATGCGATGATCGTCGTAGCTCTCGATCTCCGCGCCGTGCAGCCGCTGTCCGCCGGGAATGCGCCATCCGTTCTCAGTCTGCTCCACTTGCGCGCCCATCGCTTGGAGGTTACGTGTGACCGCGCTGAGCCGGTCGGATTCCTTCACGCGCAGCTCGCCCGCGTCGCGCACCTCCAACCCTCCTGCTGTAAACGGCGCGATTGCGGCCAGCACCGGCAATTCGTCAATCAACAACGCAGTTAGAGCTCCTTCAATCGTCACATGCCGCCCTCGACCCTGTAGGAGCGATATCGTGCCGACTAACTCGCCGTGGCTTTCCTCGACCCGCAGCATCGAAACTCGACTGCCTATCGCGGTCAGCACATCCAACAGCGCCGAACGCGTTGGATTCAGCAGGACGCCGTCGATGACGAGATTCGATTCTGGAAAAATCGCGGCCGCACACAGAAAGAACGCCGCGGAGGAAATATCGCCCGGCACAAACGCTTCGAGTGGTTTCAGCGATTGTCCACCTTCAATCGATACTGAGTGCTGTGTGCGCTCTACCTCCGCCCCGAACGCCCGCAGCGCCAACTCTCCGTGATCCCGTGTGCGCGCCGGTTCGTGCACCGTTGTTCTGCCCTCAGCAAGCAGCCCGGCGAACAGCACCGAGGTTTTCACCTGAGCGCTCGCCACTGCCGGTCGATATTCGATGCCGTGCAGCTTCCCGCCATCAATGCGCAGCGGTGCGCGGTCTCCATTCGCTGCGCTGATCTTCGCGCCCATCTGTGTCAACGGCTCGATGATGCGCTTCATCGGCCGGCGTGACAGCGACTCATCTCCGATCAACTCGCTGGTGAACGGCTGCGCCGCCAGAATTCCCGACAGCATCCGCATCGTCGAGCCGGAGTTGCCGCAATCCAGCGGCTTGCCCGGCGCCTGTAGCTGCGCACCGAGTCCATCAATCGTCACAACTCCGTTCTCATCGCGTTCGACCGTGCAGCCAAGATCCCGCACACATCCCAGCGTGCTGGCGCAGTCCGCGCCCGGCGCGAAATTGTCGAAACGCGAACGTCCCGGCGCCAGCGCTGCCAGCATCGCGTAACGATGCGAGATCGGCTTGTCTCCCGGCACGCGCAGGCTTCCCAGAATGTTGCGCGCCGGTCGAATCGAAACGGAATCTTTGCTGTGCATGTGCGTTTTGTCAGACATTAGTTGCCCAGGCGATCGACAAAATATTTCATTCGTTGCGAGAAGTAGTCAGCCAACTATTTTCGCAAAGACTCATCTCACGTTGCAGTGCGGCGCGAAAAAATGCTCGCACTCAAGCGCTGCAGTCTCCAGACCAACCGCAAGGGAGGTCGAAAGGGAACTACACCTCGCGGAACCTGGCGAATAGGTGGGTATATGGTTTCCCGGGCCTCTGTTGTAACGTTGACCCTCGCACTTTGTCTGACCAGCTTCAGCCGCGCGCAAATCAATCAAGATTCGAAATCGGCCAGCGCCGTGATCGCCGCGGTTGAAGGCAAAGTAGTGGCGCCCGACGGCCGGCCGACCGGCCGATGCCCGGAATTCGCGTCGAAGTGGACGAAGCCAGCACCGCCGTTCCCATAACGTCCACCTACACGGAAGCTGACGGCACCTTTGCACTCTACAACATTCCCAAGGGAACCTACGAAGTGGTGGCCGAGTCAGGTGACGCTCGCGTGAGCGACGATGTCATCCTACAGCCCGACCGGCCCTTGGAGCTGCGCTTCGCTGGCGACACAATAAACTATTACTCCGATGGAACCGTTTCCGTGGCCCACATACTGGTCCCGGAGCGCGCGAGGAAGCTCTACAGCAAGGCCTACGCTGCATTCACTGAAGGCAAGAATGAGGAGGCCGAGTTGCTGGTTGACCAGGCTTTGCAGATCGAGCCGCACTTTGCCGATGCACTGAGCCTGCGCGGCCTGCTCGATATGCAGAAGCCGGATCTGCAGGAAGCGCAGCAGTATTTGGAAGCGGCGATCCACGTCGATCCGGCTTACAGTCCCGCCTACATCGCGCTGGGAGCGGTCTATAACCATGAAGGCCGCTTCGACGATGCGCTCCGCGCCTCGGAGCGAGGTATCTCGCTCTCGCCCCGTTCCTGGCAGGCTTACTTTGAAATGGCGAAGGCGTCGGTCTCCAGGGGCATGTATCAAAAGGCGCTGCAATTTGCGCGGCAGGCTCAGCGACTGGGCGGCAACAGCTTCGCCAGCCTGCATCTGGTGAAGGCCTGCGCGCTTTATCCCATGAAGCTCTATAAGGACGCGCGCTACGAAATCCAAGCAGTGATTTCACGCGAGCCGAAGGGCACCAGCGCCAAACAGGCTCAAGCGCTACTGGCCGAGATCGATGCCGCGGAACCTCCCATCGCACTCGCCGACGCCCACTGATCGTGCTCAACCACGTGACCCCTGGAAATCCCTGACTTGTATCCGACACGCGCCTCGCTGTTTATAATCCTGCTTTCCAATAGGAGGCACTCATGGCAGGCGTGGAAGGGCGCGTCGCGTTGGTGACTGGGGCATCGCAAGGCATTGGACGCGCGGTCGCGATGGTTCTGGCCGAATCGGGCGCAAAGCTGGCACTGTGCGCACGCAATCAGGAGAAGCTCGATCAATTGGCCACGGAGATCAACGGCAAGGGCGGGGAAGCGGCGGCGTTCAAACTCGACGTCGCCAGCGACGACGAAATCAAAGCCGTCGCCAAAGCCGTCATCGCGCGCTTCGGCAAAATCGACATTCTCGTCAACAACGCCGGCATCACGCGCGATCAGCTGGTCATGCGCATGAAGCGCGCCGACTGGGACGACGTCATCGCCACCAACCTCACCGCGCCATTCCTCCTGATCCAGGCCGTGATCAGCTCCATGCTGAAACAACGCTGGGGGAGAATTATCAACGTGACCAGCATCTTCGGACAGATCGGCCAGGTCGGCCAGGCCAACTATTCTTCCTCGAAAGCGGGCTTGATCGGCTTGACCATGTCGGTTGCTCGCGAGGTCGGCTCGCGCAACATCACCGTCAACGCCGTGGCTCCGGGCTTCATTGAGACCGCGATGACCGAGGTCCTTCCCGCCGAGCTAAAGGAAAATATTCTCAAGAATATTCCGCTGGGACGTGCGGGCAGCGATCTCGATGTGGCGCACGCTGTGAGATTCCTGGCTTCCGAGGAAGCGGCTTATGTCACTGGTCACGTCCTGAATGTGAATGGCGGCATTCTGATGGGCTAGTCGGCCTTGGCAGTTTATCTTTGGCGGATAACTTTCGAACGGTGCGGTGTGTCTGAAATCGTCGAAGCGACAACTCCTGAACAGATTGAACAGGTCCGGTATCTCTTTGGCGAATACCGCGCGCAATTGCCGGTCGATTATTGTTTTCCTTCGTATGACGCCGAAGTAGCCGGGCTTCCAGGCGATTACGCTCCTCCGAAGGGCCTGCTCTTGCTCGCGACAGTCGTGGGCCAACCGGTCGGCTGCATCGGGCTGCGTCCCTTTCCCCGGGAGGGGACGTGTGAGATGAAGCGGCTCTACGTGCGTCCCGCATTTCGTGGCGGCAAGCTAGGAAGGGAACTCGCCGAGCGTCTGCTGGATGAGGCTCGTCGCCTGGGCTATTCTTCCATGCGGCTCGATTCCTATGCATCGCTGATGCAGTCGGCCATCGGACTCTACCGTAAGCTGGGCTTCCGCGAAGTTGGTCCGGAACCGCTGGAGCCGGTGGAAGGTCTGATATACATGGAGCTGTCGTTGGTACCTCAGTAGTCGGTGATCAACGGGTGACAGCGACGATCTCCGCAATGCTGCGATCGTCTCGATTTCACACTAACTTAGCTTGTGGATATCGATTCGCGAGAATTCACTTGCCAGCCTCCCCGGCAATGGTTACTATGCAGTCACCCCCATGGCCACCTCCTTCCAGGACGCGAACCATCCATGAACATCGGCGAGACCATTCGCAACTTCCGTTTGCAAAAAGGTATGTCGCAGGGTGACATCGAGAAACGCACCGGTCTGCTGCGCTGTTATCTGTCGCGAGTGGAAAATGGTCACACCATTCCGTCGCTGGATACGCTGGCCCGCATTGCGACGGCCATGGATCTCCCGTTGTCCCGATTCTTCAGCGAGGGCAGCAGCGACAATGGCAGCAAGGTCGGTCCGCAGCTTGCCGAGGACGAAGTTCGCTTCCTTACTCAAATTCGCCGTTATTCACCCAATCTCAACGACAGTGACCGCAAATTGGTCATTGCGATGGTGAAGAAGATGGCGGCGACCGCAGGAAAATAACAAAAGCCTCTCGCTATTCGCCTTTCGCTCTTCGCCAGAATGCCATAATTCTCATCAGGGTTGGATTTGGGCGTAACGAGGAATTAGCCAGTCTCGATCAGCATCCATTGCGCAGATTGCTGGCTCAGCGACGCCCTGCGTATCTCATAGCTCGCGCATGGTGGCCGAATGAGGATTGGTCTGCCCTTATGCGAAAGGCGAAAAGCGAATAGCGAACGGCGCGACCTCACGCCGCTTCGTCGATCTCGCCCAGCGCCAGTACAGCCAGCTCCAGCCGGTCACGCGAACCCGTCTTTGAGAAGATGCTCTGCAGGTGACGCTTCACGGTGTTTTCGCTGATGCTGAGCTCGCCGGCGATATCGCGGTTCTTCATTCCGCGCGCCACCATGTAGGAAATCTGACGTTCGCGTTCAGACAAGCGAGTCATCGAACTTGGGGCAGTGGGCTGGTTCGAGACCATGGCGTCCAGAACGGTGCGCGCAATCTCGTCGGAAAATGCAAGCTCACCATCGGCAACCGCGCGAATGGCGGCGAAAAGTTTTTGCGGGTTGTCCGCCTTCAACACCAGTCCGCGTGCCCCCAGTCGCACCACCTGTACGTAGTCATCGCGACTCTCGGAGCCGGTCAGCACAACGGAAGCTACTCGGCTGCCCGCGCGCTCCAGCGTGCGCAACACCTCAAAGCCGTCGCTTTCCGGCATGAAGAGATCCAGCACCAGGACCTGCGGCTTGTGCTCCTGCACCAGTTGTAGCGCCTCTTCGCCGTTAGCGGCGGCGCCGACCACGTCGAAGTCGGGCTGGGATTGCAGCAATGCGGTCAGCGACTCACGCAGGACCGCGTGATCATCGGCAAGCACGATGGCTATGCGATTCTGTTCCATCCGCCGACTTAGATGCGGAACAGGGTGGTCTGGGGATGCGTTATTCTGAATATTCAGGCATTTTCTGGACCACGTGGAAAGGCATTCATGGCAAGAATTCAGCGGGCAATCTTAAGCGTTACCGACAAGACAGGGCTGGCGGACTTCGCGCGCAGGCTGGCGAAAATGGGGGTCGAGCTGGTCTCCACCGGCGGCACGGCCAAGCTCCTGCGCGACGCCGGCATCAAGGTTAGCGACATCTCCGATCTCACCGGCTTCCCCGAAATGCTGGATGGCCGTGTGAAGACCCTTCATCCGAAAGTTCACGGCGGCATCCTCCACATGCGCAGCAAGCCGGAGCACGTCGCCGCAGTGACCGAACATGGCATCCAGCCTATCGACATGGTGGTGGTGAACCTCTACGCCTTCGAGAAAACTGCCGATAAGCCGGGCGTTGAGTTCGAAGAGATCATCGAGAACCTCGATATTGGCGGCCCGTCGATGGTGCGTTCGGCGGCAAAGAACTTTCAGGACGTTGCCATCGTTACCTCGCCTTCGGACTACGACGCGATCGCAAGCGAAATGGAGAGCAGCGGCGGATCGCTCTCGCTTGCGACCAAGTGGCGGCTGGCGCAAAAGGCTTTCGCGACGACAGCCGCATATGACTCGGCGATTGCTTCAACGTTGGAGCGCATTGGCGCGCCCGATGATCATGGAAAGTTCGAATTCGGCAGCGGCGGTAATTTTCCTGAGACGTTGCGTCTCAGCTTCCGCAAGGCATTCGACCTGCGCTACGGCGAGAATCCGCATCAGAAAGCTGCGTTGTACTCGGATGGCACAGGGAAGGGCATTGCGAATGGCAAGCAGCTGCAGGGCAAGGAGCTCAGCTACAACAACATCGTCGATCTGCAAGCGGCCTGGGACCTGGCGCAGGAGTTCGAGGAGCCAGTCTGCGCGATCATCAAGCACACCAATCCTTGCGGCACGGCAGTCGCCACCACGCTGGTCGAAGCCTATAAGCGCGCGCTGGAGTGCGATCCGGTGTCGGCCTTCGGAGGAGTGATCGGCGTCAATCGCCCGATCGATCGCGATACCGCGACGGAGATGGCAAAGCTCTTCGTTGAAGCGATCGCTGCGTCCAAGTTTGACGATGCGGCGCGCGAGATCTTCGCAGCGAAAAAGAATCTGCGCTTGCTGGAAGTTGCTCCCCTGGAGCAGAAGTGGGTGCTGAAGAATGTGTCGGGCGGCGTGCTGCTGCAGGACAATGACATGCGCCCGCTCACTGAATCCGATCTGAAGGTCGTCAGCGAGCGCAAGCCGACCGAGCAGGAGATGCGCGATCTGCTCTTCGCCTGGAAGGTCTGCAAGCACGTCAAGTCCAACGCGATTCTGTATGCGCGCAACGGACAAAGCACCGGCGTGGGCGCAGGACAGATGAGCCGCGTCGATTCGGCAAAGATCGGAGCCATGAAGTCCGTGCTTGGCATCAAAGGCTCGGTCGCAGCGTCCGATGCGTTCTTCCCGTTTCCCGACGGTGTCGAGGAAATCGCCAAAGCGGGCGCGACGGCGATCATTCAGCCCGGCGGTTCGGTACGCGATCAGGAAGTGATCGACACCGCGAATCGGCTGGGCCTGGCGATGGTGCTGACCGGCGTACGCCACTTCCGGCACTAGAAAGCAGCTGCTGGCGGTCGGTAGTGCCGGCCTTCAGGCCGGCGTCCAGAGGCTAGCAACAAAATTGAGATTCGCGACTGCGATCGTAGATCGCAGTCGCGACCCCGCAGGAGAGCAGGGCTCCGAAACGCGGGTCTGAAGGCCCGCACTACCGATCTGAGCTACTAGATTTTTGTGCTACGATTCAACCCAAATCAGGCATGACCTCCTCCGTCGCCATCCCAGGCATTGAGCAACAACAACTTTCGGCACGCGAATCACCCTTCGCGCGGCGGCTGTTTCTCGTCTTATCTGCGGTCGCCCTCATCTACGCATTTTTGGCGGGTCTACGAACCGTTGAGGACTTCGATCTAGGCTGGCAGCTCGCGACTGCGCGATGGGTAGTCCAGCACCATCATGTCCCGACAACAGATGTGCTGTCGTACACCATGCAGGGGCAGCCGTGGACGTATCCAGTGGGCTCCGGAATCATCTTCTACGCAGCGTTTCTGCTGGGAGGTTACGCGCTCATTTCTTGGATTGGCGCAGCTGCGTGCGTTGGCACAGTTGCCTTGTTGTTGCGGCGCAACTCTGCCGCTGGAGCAGCGATTGCGATCGTCGCCGTGCCTTTGATTGCGTCGCGCACCACCCCGCGCGCTGACATGTTCACCATTGTCTTGTTCCCGGCATTCCTTTCGTTGCTGTGGGAAAACTATCAGACCGGCAAGGCTCGCTTGTGGCTGTTGCCGCTGCTGATGCTGGCGTGGGTGAATCTGCACTTCGGCTTTGTCTCGGGACTGGGATTGGTAGTGGCGTATGTCGCTGCCGAATTATTCGAAGCGGCATTCGGGCCCGAGCGCCGCCGCGCCGCTCTACAGCGGCTGCGCAGTGCGTGGGTATGGTTGGTCTGCACCTTTCTGGTGACATTGATCAACCCCTGGGGCTGGCGAATCTACCAGGCGATCCTGCTGCAACAACGCGCCAACGGCCAGCAGCAGCTCTGGATCAACGAATGGGCTCCCGTTCCGGTCAACTGGGCCACCCTAAGCCAGACTCTGCTGCTGCGCCAGACCAGGGGAACAATTTACCTGCTGCTGGCGATGGCGGTTATCGCTGGCGCGGTTGCGTTGCTGCGCGGCCACTGGGCGTCCGCGATCTTGCTGCTCGGCGCGATGTATCCGGCGGTGCAGGCGGTCCGCATGGGTGCGGTGTTCGCATGCGTCGTAGTCGTAGTCGGCGGATCGGAGTTATGGCCGGCGCTGGCGATGCTGGGCCAGCGAATTCGACTACCGCAAAGGCGCGGGCTCCTCGCCGGTATAGCAGCTGCGGCATTTGTTGTGCTGGCCGGACTGCGTTCCTTCGATCTCGTCACCGATCGTCACTACTTCGCGACCGAGGATGAAGCCGTATTTGGCGCAGGATTGTGCTCGTGGTTTCCGGAGCGCGCCGCGGAGTTCATCCAGCGCGAAAACTTGCCGCCCGAGATTCTGAATACCTACGCTGCTGGTGGCTTCCTGACCTGGAAGCTTGGGCCGCAGCGTCGCGTCTACATTGACGGCCGCGACACGCTCTATGGACCGGCGCATTTGTCGCGCCAAAACGAGCTGATGTTTGGGGCGTCCGATTCACAGGCGTGGTTGGACGAGACCAGCCGTTACAACATCAACACGGTGATTCTCGCGCTCGCTCGGGCAAACGATTTCCGGCCCGCGCTGTTGCACGGCCTCTGTAACAGTCCGGTCTGGCGACCCGTATACCTTGACGAAAGTGCGGCGGTCTTTGTGCGCCAGGCGCCGGAGAATGAAGCATTGATCCAGCGTCTCGCGGTCAATTGCGCAACTGCGCCAATACCGGCGAATTCCGCTGCGAGTACACGCGTCGAGGCTTTCAACACCTGGACGGACGCTGCGGTCACGCTCATGGTCCTGGGACGCAATTCGGAGGCGCTGGCCGCGTACCAGAAGGCGTTGTCCATTTTTCCGGACGCGGCGAACCTGCATCGCTACCGCGGGGACCTGCTGGCAACGATGGGACAGATGGACGACTCCGAACAGGAGTATCTCACCGCGATCAAATTGGAGCCGAGCGCAGATACTTGGGGCTCTCTGGCTCGCAGCTATCTCCGCCGCAATCGAATGCTGGAAGCCGCCGACGCGATGGAGCATCAGGTGGAGTTTGCGCCGCGTCCTTATCTGACGCTCAATGACTTGGGTTATCTCTATCTCAGCCTGAATGACCCGGAGCAAGCACTGAAGGCATTTGACCGCGCGGCTCGCACCACGCCGAGCGCGTTGAAGGCGGCTGACAACGGCTTTTTTGAGTTCAAGGTTGCGCAGGGACAGTCCGCCGCCTGGGACGCGCTGGGAAATTTGGACAAGGCGACAGCCTATCAAGAGAAAGCAGCCAACCTGCAACCCAACGTTCCGCAGCCGTGGCGACGTTTGGCCCAGCTCTATGAGAAGACTGGCCGCGCCGCCGATGCCGCCCGCGCCCGCGAGCACGCATCAGCGCTACAAACGCATTGAAGCGCTATCAGCCATTAATACATCGACCGCTATCCAACCAAGACTGACAACTGAAAACCGACAACTGGCCACTGACAACTGCTTTACTGCCGGCTGCGGATCTTCGACAGCAGCCGCAGAATCTCGAAGTACAGCCAGACCAGCGTGATCATCAACGCGAAGGCGCTGTACCACTCCATATATTTCGGAGCCCCAGCGCGCGCGCCGTTCTCAATCAGATCGAAATCGAGCACGAGATTCAGCGCCGCGATGCCTACCACAAGCAGGCTGAAGCCGATGCCAATCGGCGTCGCTCCGTTGATCGTCGTGAAGTGCACGCCGAAGAAGCCGAGGATGAACTGCAGGAAATAAAAGACGGCGATGCCGCCCGTCGCAGCGACAATGCCGAGGCGCAGTTTATCGGTGACTTTGATCAGGCCGGAGCGATACGCCAGCAGCATGACCACCAGCACACCGAGCGTCAGTCCGACCGCCTGGATGGCGATGCCCTTGAAGCGAAACTCCAGCAGCGCCGAAACGCCGCCCAGCACCAGTCCCTCGAGCAGCGCATACAGTGGCGCCGTCACGCCTGCCCATTCCTTCTTGAAGATCGTCACCATGGCGACGATGAATCCGCCAATGCCGCCGATCATCGCAGGCAGCGCGACTGTCGCCATCGCGTCTTCGGGAGACGTCTGCAGCGCGCCAAAGAAACGGTTCCACGTCCACGCCGCCGTCAGCACGCACAGGATGACCAGGATGCCGGTCTTGTTGACCGCACCCGATATGGTCATGCTCTCGCCGCCGTACGCGACGCCTTCGCCGCGGAAGGCGTCACCATTCAAGGCAGGGTTCGACGTTCTCATCAGTTGAGGCATTCTTTCTCCTTGCTGTTATAGCTTACCGATTAGACGCGGATTCGCGCTAGGGGACTCGTGTGGTCGCCATTCGCTACTCGCTCTTCGCTTTTCGCCGGAAGGCCCGCTGCTCGTCCTCACGGGAGCTGTCATCCCGAGCGGAGCGAAGCGGAGTCGAGGGATCTGCGGTTAGCCGCGACCACACATCCCTTCAACCCATTCCTCGAAGTATGTAACCCGGGCACCGACCGCGTTTCGATACCCAGCGTTCTTGAATCGTCCAACAATGGAATCGGTGGCAGATCCGCTGGCGATTTCGATTTTCGCGCCAGGCGACGGGCTGCTGAGTAGCAGTTCGCAAGCCCGCTCGTCCGCCGCCGCAAGACTATAGCCGAGTATCAATACTTCTTCCGAGGCCCGAAGACCTTGCCGAGCCTGCTCCCAAAGGGAATCCCAAAAGTCCTCCCACTCCCGACCGAAGCTGGTCTCAAAGAAAAAACGCTTGTTGCGAGTAGGCAAAATCCAGGGCAGGATGCTGCCCCCGGGCCGGCTGAACCGGGGGTCCGTAAGTCTACAGTAACCTAGAAAAGAAAGTTCGTTGGCGGCAATCACCGGACGAACACCAAGCGATCCATCCAGAACAGCGGTAATGCCACTTGTTATTCCGCCGAAAAGCAACGCAATCCAATTCGCGCTGCCGTGCAGCTTGAGCATCTTCGTTGGAGATTCGCCGGGCAATCCATCGATGGCAAACCCGTAGCCATCGCCGATCTCCCACTTGCCCGCACGATGTAATTCGCGATCCAGCGAAACATCATAGTTGAATGAGATGATGCAATCTCCGGATTGGACAATGTCTGTTGCGAACTGGCAGTAGGCTGGAGCTCCAGAACCCCGGATCTCACAAAACCAAGATCGCAGTCCCTCAATCAGGTATGGTCGCTCATTAGCAATCAGCGTGCGGAGGACCTTCTGATCGGCTGTGCCATCCTCGTAACAATCGATCAGAGATTGTATTCGCGAAAATAGTTCCTCAATGTTTTCAATGGGGCTAAATTCTGCTCTAAAGAATTCAGCGGCATCACGAATTCTGCTGTCTTGCTGCCGCTGCATCCAGGCAATAAGCCTTGTTCCCATCTCGCGGGTTAACGGATAGCCCGCGTGCAGAGAAGCCCCCGCTCCGAGTACGTACGTCCTCATTTGGGTGTCCAAAAGGCGAACGATCCGCTATTCATTGAACAGTCTGGACTGCCCAGCCTCGTCGTGCCTCGGGCGTTTCACCTTAAAGTGCTCGTACGCCAGATGCGTGGCAACGCGCCCGCGCGGGGTGCGATCCAGAAATCCAATCTGGATAAGAAAAGGCTCGTAAATCTCTTCGATCGCATCCGGTTCTTCGGCCAGCGATGCCGCCAGCGTGTTCACGCCGACAGGTCCGCCCTGATACTTCTCGATAATCGTCAGCAACAGCTTGCGGTCGATCTCGTCGAAACCGTGTTGGTCAACCTCCAACATCTCCAGGGCTTTTTGGGCAATTTCTTTGTCGATCTTGCCTTGGGCCTTGACCTGCGCGTAATCGCGAACGCGGCGCAGCAGACGATTGGCAATACGTGGTGTCCCGCGGCAGCGCATCGCGATCTCCATCGCGCCTTCCTCGTCAATCTCGACACCAAGAATCTCCGCCGACCGCTGAATGATGACCTTGAGATCCGCGTGAGTGTAGAACTCCAGCCGCAGCACGATGCCGAAGCGCGAGCGCAGCGGCGCCGACAAGAGCCCCGCGCGCGTAGTCGCGCCGATGAAGGTGAATGGCCTCACCTCAATGGTGTGCGTGCGCGCCGATGGTCCCTGCCCGATGATGATGTCGAGCTTGTAGTCCTCGAGCGCCGAGTAGAGCAGCTCTTCCAGCGCCGGTTGCAGCCGGTGCACCTCGTCGATAAAGAGCACCTGCCGGTCGCGCAGGTTGGTGAGGATGGCCGTCAGGTCGCCCTTGATCTGCAACGTTGGCCCCGAGGTCTGCTGGAATGGCACGCCCAATTCATTCGCGATGATGTTGGCCAACGTCGTCTTGCCTAGCCCCGGCGGTCCGTAGAGCAAGACGTGATCCAGCGCCTCGCCGCGCGACTTGGCGGCTTGAATCGCGACCTCAAGATTGTTTTTGACCTTTTGCTGCCCAATGAACTCACGCAGCCGCTGCGGCCGGAGCTTGAGCTCGAAAGACGAATCGTCATCCACCGGAACGGCGGAGACAACACGATCAGGATTTTCCTTGGGCAAAGGCACGCAGGGCGATAGTAAAGGGAAGAGCAACACAGGCGCAAACAAGCAACCGAAACCTCTTGACCAACAATCACTTTGGGCGGCAAAGCGGCGACGCTCGGTCGCAAAACGGAGGTAATTCGACGCAGGGTTGAATTTTGCCCCCTGGTTACCGAACAAGCGTTCGGTTACTAAAGTACAATTACTGTCTATTGTACTTTCGTTATCTTGCCTGAATTACCTTCGTATCCCATACTGGGTTCACCTACCACAGAACCTGGGAGACAGGGTTGGAAGAGGTTACGAGGGTCTCCTCTTCCAACCCTCTTAGTTTTTGCCCAGTCTTCCCGAATTGGAACTCAATCGTCCGGAATTTGAGCCTCTCCGACGCCCGAAAAGGCACCTCGAATGTCCAAGTCCGTCCCGTCGAGGCTCTGCTCGTCCGTTAAGGGTCACTAGAGAGTAACCAGTCAATCGCTCTCTTCCGGCGTAATCCGCCCATCAAACGCTCTAAGATGAATTTGGCTGGCAAGAGCTGGCCTGAGGGTATGTCCCTCCTCGGAGTCGCGCGATGAAACGAACCGTCACCGCCTCGCTAATCCTTTTTTCCCTGGTCGCCTGCGCTGCCGCATCGGAGCGGCGCGACGCTGACTTGGATCGCATTCAGACGGCCAGCACCGTCCTCAGCCAGATCATGACGGCGCCTGACCGGGGTATCCCGGACAGCATCATGTCCGGCGCCAAGTGCATCGCCGTCATGCCGTCGATGCTGAAGGCCAGCTTCCTCATCGGCGCCAACTATGGTAAAGGCATCGCGACGTGCCGCACCGCGACCGGCTGGAGCGCTCCGGCATTCTTCAAACTGACGGGTGGCAGCTTCGGCTTTCAGGCGGGCGGCCAGGCTTCTGACCTGGTGCTCATCGTGCGCACCGACGACGGCATGCAGCACCTGTTGCAGAGCAAGTTCAAGCTGGGTGCGGACGCTTCCGCCGCTGCCGGCCCCGTTGGCCGCGACGCTCAGGCGATGACCGATCTCACCCTGCGCGCGCAGGTCCTGACGTACTCGCGCTCGCGCGGGCTTTTCCTCGGAGTTTCGCTGAGCGGCGGAGTTATCAAGCAGGACCAGGCTGACACGACGGCGTTCTACGGTAAGGATTGGACCTACTACTCAGTGCTCAATGGGCAAGTGCCTCCGCCCGCCGACGCTGACGCCTTTCTGAAGATGGTTGAGAAGTACGCCCCCACGCCGAGGCCAGCAGTTGCACCAGTACCCACGGCCGCGCCGACAGGACAGATGACGCCGCAAACGGCACCGACAGCCGACTCCACGGTCTCGACTGCGTCGAACACAACCGCTCCAGTTGCGACAGGGACCATGAACGTACCAGCACCGGAAGCCGATTCGGCAGCCCAAGCCTCCAGCCCGAGTGCTGTCAGCGCGCCGTCCGCAACTCCTGCATCGACGACGGCTGCTGCGGCGCCTGTATCTCCAGCAGCAAGCACACAGGCTCAACCCGCCACTCCCGCGACCGATCCTGCGCAGATCGCACCGCCAGCCTCCGCGCCAGATTCGGTTTCGCCGAGCGGACGCTAGCTGACAGATCATTTGCAATCAGAGCGGCGGCTTCGGCCGCCGCTTTTTTTCGGATAGCGCCTCAGCTGGAAATTTGGGGTAGTGGATCAGTTTCGTTCTCCGCAGCCTCCTCCTTAGCGTCGTGTCTGTGTCATACTTGGCGCATGTTTGAGCAGGAAGAAACAAATCAAGTGCGGATTATAGCCTTCGCAATCGGCGCGGCGATTATTGTCGTAGTTATAGTGTGGAAATTCGTGCTGCACTGAACGAGGTGTGATCTGCTCCTCTAGCAATGTGAGCAGATGCGCCCGTCTGGCCCACTACCCAAATTTGGCGGGGATGACGGGCGACGGCGGGAACTGGCAGGATAGCAAGCATGAGGTCCCGCAGACGCCGCATGATTGCCTTCAACGTCCAGTACGGAACGCCAATGGCTGGACGCTGCTCGGTATGTAACAGGCTATTTGAAGTCAGACTAGCGCCCTCGGAGGCGCTTGGTCTAGCCAACGAAAGGCTCATGGAACAGTTCGACAAACATACCTGTGATGAGGACGGGAGCCAAGCGACTGCGTGGATCGTCAGGGAAAACAGTGAAAAGTGAACGGAGGCACTACCCTTTTCGTGCTCAGCATGCGAGCGATGGACTCCCGTGACGCCCAACCAACAAAACGGAAGCCCCATCCGCAGATGAGGCCTTGTAAGTGTCCACCGAGAGAAAACTAGACGACCTTGGCGAAGATGATAACCAGCGTGAACAGCACCAGAGACTCGATAAACGCCAGGCCGAGAATCAGGGCCAACTGAATTGCCGGGCGTGCGGCAGGATTGCGGGCCATGGCTTCGCAGGCCGAGCCGCCCACGCGTCCCTGTCCCAGACCGGCCAAGCCGGCCGCAATGCCGATGCCCAATCCCGAGGCAAGTGGGACCGCCCAGTCGCGGCCTCCCCCAGCAGCGGCGCTTCCGCCCTGCGCGTACGCCGGCATGGCTATCATCACGATGGCCAGCAGCGCAAAGATAATCATCACTGTTTTCCGCATTTCCGTCTCTCCTTATGAATCGCTGCCAGGAGGTGGTTGACGTTCACCGAGCTGACGCCCTCACACTGAAGCAGCTAGCAACTAGCAATTGGACACTGGCTGTTTGCCCTTGGGATGGCGCTGCGAACCCCAAGCTCAACCTGAGATTGCAGGTCATGGTTTGCCAAATCGTAAGAGTCGACAGCTAATTGCTAATTGCTAATTGCTTGTTACTTCTCTTAATGCTCCTGCGCCACCGCTTCGCCGATGTATACAGTCGCCAGCAGCACAAAGACGTACGTCTGAATCACGGCAACGGCAATATGCAGCAGGATGAAAGGCACGGGGATGATGATCGGTACCAAAGTGAAGAACACCAGGATCACCATGTCGCTGGCGAACATGTTGGCAAACAAACGGATGGTAAGCGACAGGATTCGTGCCAGGTGACTGAACACTTCAATAATGAACAAGAGTGGCGCCAGCCACCATACAGGACCCAGGAAGTTCTTAATGTAACCCGGGCCATTCTCCCGAATTCCGTGCATGTGATAGTAAAACCAGGTGACCAGTGCGCATCCCAGCGGCACCGAGGGAATTCCTGCCGGCGTCTCGAACCCCGGTATAACACCAATCAGGCAGTTGACGAGGATGTACATTCCAAGCGCCGACAGAAAGCCGACGTAGCGTTCGTATTCGTGCCCGATGACTTCATGGCTCTGGGTCGAGACGAATGAATCGAGTAGCTCAACCAGGTGCTGCGAAGCGCCGGGTTTGTCGACAGACAACCGCACCCTGACGTAGATAAAGAACAGCACAAGCAGCACGAAGGTCAGCAGCTGCATCGCGATGTAATTGGTGATGGGAGCTTGCGCATTCAACGGATGCACGTGAACCGCGCTAAGAATGGCATTAGCCACGCCCGCAAAATGCTTGTTGAGTAATGCTGTTATCCAAAGTTGCTCAGGCATGAATCCTAGCTCGTATGATCGGACCTGCTATGGTTGTTTTTCGGCGCCAGATGGGCCTGGTGTGCCGTACTTGCAATGATGATTAGGAAATCAGATTCCGCGTCGCAGCGTAACGAACACTTCCACTACGACTTCGCAGGCCATTGCGGCAATTGGGAGACAGACGCCCCCCAGAAATCCGTATAGCCCACCGCGGGAAACATTAAATATAACATACGCGCCGCCGGCGATGAGGACGTAGCGCAGCAGAGAGCGAAAGACGATCACGCCTCCGCGCTCGCGGCTTTGCTGATTGGCGATTCGCTCGCCCAGCGCCTCAATCGCCCGCTCCAGCCACCGCTGATTGAGATAAGAAATGGCCGCGCCCACGGCGAAGCCCACGGTCACCGGCCAGCGGAAGAACGCCAGGCAAACCAGAACTCCAACGCCGCTCAGAGCCAGGAGGAACTTGCGGATTCTCCCCAAAGCACGGTCGAGAAACGGCTCTGCTGAGACGGAAGAGGGTTCGGGCGTCGGCGTGGACACCAGATCACTGTATCGCAGTTCAACCAGCATCGACGTTGCGGAGTTACAACCTAGGCACTGTTCCCAAAGACAAAACTGGCCGCCCCGCTAGGAACGGCCAGTTAGTCTTCTGCATTGGATCTGCGCCCACAGTCCATGCAGAAGAATATCGGCTAAGAGGGCAGCCCGGAAATCCGTCTTAACGAGGCGCAGCCAGCCCTCCGACTTCCGCTGGCGAATTTGCGCTGAAACGGCCCCCAGAAGCTGGGACTCCGGGACTTCATAGGGTTATCCTGCCATATCCAGCATCCTCCCGTCATCACCAGTGAGTTTCAAACCGCATCACCATCAAAGCTCGGCTCGGTTTGACGGAACAGCGGATTCGCGCCATCGCGTCGTCCGGAAAGGCGTCCGCGGCGGGTGTCGATTCGGGCGTCGGCGTCGCCACCAGATCAATGTATCGCAGATCAACTCTTCTGCCGCGTGATCATGCGAATCATCTCGACGAAGCCAGAGATCGATCCCAGGATGACGCCGACAAGAAACAGCCAGCGCGTATGTAGCCAATAGTCGAAGAGTTTTCCAACCAACAACCCTGCCACCACCCCAGCAGGAATGATGAACGCGATTTGCGAGTAGCGAGCCCATACAACGGCCGCATTGTCTTTGCGTGGATTGTCCTCGTCGGCCATGATGAAAGCCTACCACGTCAACGCGCGCGCATCGGCGCCATGCGTTTCTACTACAGCCCTACCGTTGAGAGAGGTTAACTTGGATGGCGTCCTTTGCTGCGATTCATACCGCTTCGGCCATTTGTCGCGGTGCCTCGGTAGAGCACGGCAGCAGGATCGTGAAAACCGTACCATGGGAGGCCCCCACGCGGGATTGAACCTCAATGGTGCCTCCGTGGCGCTCGGCGATCTTCTTGGACACCCACAAGCCCAGCCCGGTGCCCACATCTTTCTTGGTCGTGTAGAACGGCTCGAAGATGCGCTGCAAGTCCTCGGCGGCGATTCCATGCCCATCGTCTTCAATCCTGATCTGGATGTCTCCGCCTTCCGATCGCTGGACGCAGGACACGTGAACCTTCAAAGTGCCATCCATCTCCACGGCGTCAGCAGCGTTGGAGATCAGATTCGATAGGAGTTGCTTCATCTCGCCCGACCAGCCTTGCACTGGCGGGCACTGTTCCAACACGCATTCCACGGTTATGTTCTTGGATTTGAATTTGCTGGAAAACAACTTCAGCACCGAGTCGACGAGCACGGGCACGTCGAGTGCATCCGGCGACTTGGACTCGCGATAGAACCCCAAAGTCTGCCGCGTGATGTGTGAAACGCGCTCCAGTTCATGCTCCGCAAGCGTCAAATCATGAGCCACGTCTGGCGTCACACCGGTCCTGTTTTTCGCGAGATAAATCAGATTGCAGACCGCTTCCAGTGGATTGTTGATCTCGTGAGCCACCGTCGCCGCCAGGCGCGCGGCTGCAGCCAGCTTCTCGGTCTTGCGCATTAGCTCCTGCGACTGGCGCTCCGAGGTTGCATCGCGAAACACCAGCACCACTCCAACCAGCCGTCCTTTATCGTCGTGTATCGGAGCAGCACTGTCCTCGATTGGAACCAGCGACCCATCGGCGTGTTGCAAGACCGTGTGGTTCGCCAGGCCCACCATGCGCCCTAGCTCCATAACCTTCTTCACCGGATTGTCCACCGGCTGACGGGTTGCTTCATTGAAGATAGGAAACACTTCCGTAATCGGTCGGCCCTTGGCCTGCGCCGAAGTTCTGCCCGTCAGCCGCTCCGCCACGGGATTCACGAAGGTCACATTGCCTCGCTCGTCGGTGGCGATGACTCCGTCGCCGAGGCTGGTCAGCGTCACGCGGAACCACTCTTCGCGTTGTCTGATTTGCACAGCGTGACGCTCTCGCAGATTGATCTCGCGAAGGATGAAATAAGCCAAGAGCACAAGTCCTATGCCCGCGAGAATGCTTGCCAGATAGACAGACGCGACGGTCACTCGAACGCTGTGCCAGTAAGCGGCCGTCCGGGCGGCGTTCAGAGCGTCCTCCGTCTGCTGCATTTCGTCGATCAACGCACGGATCTTGTCCATGGTGAACAATCCGCTGTTGGTCAGCACCAGCACGCGGGCAGCGTCGGGACGGCCGGACTGATCGAGCGCGATAGTCTTCGACAGTTCGTTAAGCTTCTGCTTCGCTAGCAAACCCAGTCGTGCTGAGTTCGCCAGTTGATCAGGGTTGTCGGCGACGAGCTGCCCCAGCTTCTGTATGTGATCATCAATCTGGGTGATGGCCAGATTGTAAGGTTCCAAATATCTCGGTTCGTGAGTGTAGAGGTAGCCGCGCTGGCCGGTTTCCGCGTCTTTCAGCAGGGACTCTGTTTGGGAGAGCTCCAGCAACACCTGCTGCGTGTGATAAACCCATACCTGATTGGTTATCTGCACGGCCAACTGCCGCCGGATGACGACACCGTTGGCGACCAGGAGCAGGAGTAAGAGAGAAAAGCCTGTCACAACACTGAATCGTTTGTAGAGAGGCTGCACGAGGAATTGCCCCCACAGCTTAGGTGAACACTGAGGTAAGAGGATTCTACCTGAAAAGTGAGCCTGCGTAGCGCACCAAGTTAGGCCAACGCACGCAGCAGGACATCGTCGACGCCTTTGGCACCAACGATGTCAAGCGATCTGCGAGATGTCTAATCCTGCGGACTCTGGTCCGCCTTCTCGTTCATCTCCTTCTCTACGGCTTGAGCGCCGGGCATGATGTTCTTCAGCGGCGCCTTCAGTTGATCTTCCAATTCCGGGTGCGGCAGCGGTTTGCGCGGCAGCATCTGATCGCGCATCGCCGTGTTGTACACGAAGGTCGCTTCCACCACGGCGGCTTGCGCCAAATCTTCGGGCGACAGCTCCTCGTAAACATCCATGTTGGAGTGATGGGTGCGCGAGCTGTAGTCGAGAGGATCCTGAATGAACTGGAAGCCCGGGATGCCGATAGCGTCAAAGGCTTCGTGATCGGTGCCGCCGGTGTTGCGCAGCGACAGCGTGGTGACGCCGAGATCCTTCAGCGGCGCGATCCACTGCGCAAAGATCGGCGCCATGGCCGCGTTCTCCTGCAGATAGACGCCGCGGAGCTTGCCGCTGCCGTTATCAACGTTGAAGTAGCCGGAGATCTTTTCGTACTCGGGTTGTTTCAGCTGGATTGGTCCGCCCGGCTTGCGCACCCATTCGGGCAGTTTCACTTGATCAGGAGCGGTGGACAGCGGCACATAACCGAAGTGCTGCTTCACATAGCCGTACGATCCGTACTCGCCTTGCTCCTCACCGGTCCATAGCGCGGCGCGGATGGTGCGACGCGGCTTCACGCCCAGCGTCGTCAGGATGCGCATAACTTCCAGCGTGACGACCGTTCCTGCGCCGTTGTCGGTTGCACCTGTGCCCGAAGCCCAGGAATCAAGATGCGAGCCAACCATGACGACTTCATCTTTCAGCTTGGGATCGGTGCCGGGAATCTCGGCAATGGTGTCGAAGCCGTGCTCGTGATCGCCGGTGAACTTGGTGTCGACGTTCATCTCGATCGTGACGGGCACGTTGGCTTTCAGCAGACGGTACACGCGTCCATAATTCTGAATCGCCATCACGACGACGGGCAGGGGATTGGCCTTCTCGCGCTTATAGGCCTCCCAGCTGAAGGCGGCGTTGCTGTCATCGAAGATCGTGCCGCCCGATCCGCCGCCATCGCGGCCGTCGCGGCTGGGCGTAATCACCGCCAGCGCGTGCTCATCGGCAAGAAACTTCCCAACCTTCTGGCGCAGTTCCAGCCGCTTCATGTATTGCTGCAGGAAGTCGCCACGGTCGCGTGGCTTCAGCGGCCACTCGGTAAGCTCTTCGAGCTTCTTGTCGTCATAGCGCGTCCAGAGCGGCTTGTCGACCGGAGGCACGTCGCGCATCGGTCCATACAGAACAATCTTTCCCGCGAGCTTGCCTTTGAACTTGTCGAGATCTTTCTCGTCCTTGATATCCATCCAGACAGCTTGAGCCGTCACGGCACCACTCGTCGCCGGTGACCACGGAACAGCCTGAGCGATGAAAACCGCGGCGTCGGGCGAGGCCATCCGCACCCAGGTGTTCAGCTGCTGCCAGCCCATGCCGAACTCGCCCCAATCTTCGAGATGCGCATTTGTGCAGCCCATCGCGGTGAACTGATCGCGCGTCCACTCGTTGGCGTGCTTCAGGTTTTGCGAACCCGTCAGGCGCGGTCCGATGTCGTCGAACAACGCCGACGCGTACTCCATGGCATGCGAGTGGTTCAGCCCTTCGATGCGAATGCGCTGATACATGTTGAGGTCGAGCGTCTCACGCTCCGGCTGCGGCTGGTCGTACGAAGGTTCGCTTGTAGAGGCAGGTTTCGATTTGTCGGCCGCTAGAATCGGCAGCGTGCAGGCGAGCAGGAAAGCAAGAGAAACGCACAGGCGTCGTTGTGCCATCAGGATGTTGGTCTCCAGGCGAAGAAGTCAAACTCGCAAGAGTATCAGAAATCGGCGAGGCGAGAGTGTCGGTTGTGAGAGACTGCAGGCGGCGGGCCCGGGCACTGTCCGGCAGCGAACCGAGGCGTCCGAGTGCGAACAAACCCGCAGTGGCCGTTCGCATCTAACCGGGAGACAACATGTAGAAAGCGCTGGACTTAGACGCTGACTCGATCGGGACCTTCGTTTGCATAGCTAATCCTGATGCGCACCTTGCTCCATGATCTCCGCTATGGCTTCCGGCAAGTCGTGAAGTCGCCGGGATTCGCCATCATTGCAATCCTCACCCTCGCGCTGGGAATCGGAGCCAACACGACGATTTTCTCCGTTGTGAACGGCGTACTGTTGAATCCTCTGCCCTATCCCCAGGCTAATCGCCTGGTGGTTCTGTTTCATCACAAGCCGAACTTCGTGAACGGCTCGATCTCTTATCTGAATTTTCTTGATTGGCAGCGCGACAACCGCAGCTTTGAGGCAATGGCCGCCTATCGCTTTGGCAGTGCAAAACTCACCGGATCAGGCGAGCCCGAGAACCTTACCGGGCGGATGGTGTCGGCGGGCTTCTTCGAGATTCTAGGCGTGAACCCGCTGTTGGGTCGGACCTTCAGTGCGGGCGAAGACCAGCTAGGCGCCAATCCCACGGTCATGATCTCCGAGGGGCTGTGGAAGCGCAAGTTCGCTTCCAATCCCAACATCATCGGACAGGCAATCGTTCTGGATGGAATACCGCACACGATCGTCGGCATCATTCCCGCCAGCTTTCAGTTGAGCCAACAGAATTTTCATCCAAGTGATATCTACACCCCGGTAGGAAATTACAGCGATCCTCATTTTCGCGAACGCCAGGCGGCATGGGGGCTGGACGCCATCGCGCGGCTCAAGCCCGGAGTGACGCTGGCGCAAGCCGCGCAGGACATGGAGCGAGTTAACCGAGGCTTGGAGGCGGCTTATCCCGACGTTGACGCCGGCATCAAAACCACGATTGTTCCGATGAAGGAGCAGATCGTCGGCGATGTGCAGTCGGTGCTGTGGGTCCTAATGGGTGCCGTGCTGTTTGTGCTGCTGATTGCCTGCGTTAACGTTGCCAACTTGCAACTGGCGCGCGCGACGGCGCGCGAGCGCGAATTTGCGGTGCGCGTGGCCCTGGGAGCGGGTCAGTCGCGTCTCATCCGGCAGATGCTGACCGAGAGCCTGGCACTTTCTGCGATTGGCGGCGCCCTTGGCCTGCTCCTGGCCTATTGGGGCGCGAAAGGTGCGGTGGCAGCAATTCCAGACATGCTCCCGCGCGCGGAAAATGTTGGATTGGATGGGCGCGTATTGTTGTTCACACTCCTCGTCTCGCTGCTGGCGGGAATTGTTTTCGGCTTAGCGCCCGCGCTTCGCATCTCGCGTACCGACGTGAACTCCACCCTCAATCAAAGTGGACGCTCGCTGGTAGGAGCACACGCGCGTGCTCAGTCGGTCTTTGTCACGCTGGAGATGGCGATGGCACTGGTTCTGCTGGTCGGCGCGGGGCTTACCATTCGCACGTTAATGCAGTTGTGGAACGTTAGTCCCGGCTTCAATCCGACCGGCGTCATCTTTTTCAACGTAGCGCCTTCGAAGTCGCTCTCCCGCCAGTCACCCGATGCGATTCGCGCGGCCTTACGACAAATGAAGGCGACCATCCGCGCGGTTCCCGGCGTAGAAAATGCCTCGTTCGATTGGGGCGCTATCCCGATGTTCGGCGACGACGAGGAGCCGTTCTGGGCCGATGGCATGACGCGGTCGCCACGTGTGGCAGATGCCCCATCGGCGCTGCGCTACGCAGTGAATCCGGAGTATCTGAAGCTGATGCACATCCCTCTGCTGGAAGGCCGCTGGTTCAGCGACGCCGATAACGAACATTCGTCACGCGTCATCGTCGTCGATGAGAGCTTCGCGCAGCACTACTTTCCCGGACAAAATCCCATCGGCAAACATATTTACTTTCCGCCGGAGAGCACCGATGGCGAGCGCACCGACGAGATTGTGGGCGTGGTGGGACATGTGAAGCAGTTTGGCCTGGCGCCCGACAAGTCCAACATTGTTGAAGGCGAGTACTATGAGCCCTTCGCGCAATTGCAGGACAAGATGATGCCGATGATCGGTGATGGGGTGAGCGCGTTTGTCCGAGTGCGCGAGGGAGTCAGCGCCGAGTCGGTCTTTCCCGGTATCCAGCACGCCCTGCGGCAATTCGACAGTGAGATGGTAGTTGCCGATATGCAACCCATGCAACAGGTGGTCGCCGATTCGATCGCCCGGCAGCGGTTTGCCATGATGTTGTTTTCGATCTTCGCCGCCGGCGCCTTGCTGTTAGCCGCCATCGGCATCTACGGCGTGCTGTCCTACATTGTGGGACAGAGGACACGTGAAGTCGGCATTCGCATGGCCCTGGGCGCGCAGAAGGGCGACGTGGTTCGTACGGTGTTGCGCGATGGAGCCGGCATGACCCTACCCGGAGTGGGGATTGGTTTGGTGGCTGCGCTGGGCCTCACCCGGCTCATGTCGGCGATGCTGTTCGGCGTCCAGCCGACGGATGTCATCACGTTCGCTTCGGTCGCGGTGCTGCTGTGCGTCGTCGCACTGCTGGCCTGTTATGTGCCGGCGCGCCGCGCCGCCGCGCTCGATCCGATGCAAGCGTTGCGGGCAGATTAGCGATTTTCACGGACGAATCAACTCCGTGCGCTCTGTGTCTCCGGGGTAAGTTGCTTGCCAGATGCCTGGCGCGGGCTCGTTCCGTGCACGAATGCCTCGGTTTCCTTCAGGATTTGCGAGACCAGCTCCGGCGTGGCCGCTTCGCAGTAAATACGCAGCAGCGGTTCGGTACCGGAGGCGCGAACCAGCACCCAAGCTTCGGCGCCGTTGCCGTTGGTTGGCGCGTCTAAAAAGAACTTCACTCCGTCCAGGGTCTCGATTTTCTGCACGCGGAAGCTACCCATCTGCGCGGGCTTAGCCTGCGCTTGGCGCATCGCCTCATCTTTGACTTCGTTGCTGAGGTGAAGGTCCACACGCCCGTAGTGATGCTCGCCATATTCCTTTTGCAAATCGCTCACCAGCTGGCCCAGCGGCTTGCCTTCTTCGGCCATAATGTTCGCCAGCAACAGCGAGTTCAGCAGGCCATCGCGTTCGGGCAGGTGACGGCGAATACCGATGCCGCCCGACTCCTCGCCACCGATGAGAATGTCGCGCTCCAGCATAAGGTCGCAAATGTACTTGAAGCCGATGCCGCACTCGTGCAGCTTGCGCCCATACTTGGCCGCAATGCGATCGAGCATGCGCGTGGTGTTGAACGCGCGCACGATTTCACCTGGCCACTGCTTGCGTTTCAGCAGCCACTCCAGAATCACGCAAAAAATCTTGTGCGAGTCGACGAAGCTGCCATCTTCCGCGACAGCGCCCAGACGATCGGCGTCGCCATCGGTTGCCATACCAGCCTGGCAATGGGCGTGAACTACCGCCTCCTGTAGCGCGGCAATGTGGGGAGGGATCGGCTCAGGGTTGATGCCGGGAAACAGCGGGTTCAACTCGCCGCGAATTTCAAAATGATTGATTCCACTTTCCGTGAAGATGCCTTTGAGCACACCGCGGCCCGCGCCATACATGACGTCGATGGCAAACTTGAATCCTGCTTCCTTAATGAGCTTCAGGTCGACGAAATTCTTGATGGCCGCGATGTAGGGTGTCTTGAAGTCGGTGAGCGTTACGCTGCCGCCCTTGCGTTCGAGGCGCGGCGAATCCAACTCGCTTTCGATTGCGCGCATGATCACTGGCGTACCCGATCCGCCATAGTTGGCCTTGTACTTCACGCCATTCCAGTTGTAGGGATTGTGGCTGGAGGTGATCATGACGCCGCCGGCCGCGCCGAGATTCTTCACGGCATAAGAAAGCGCCGGAGTCGGCGTGTAGTCGTCTGACAGCCGCACCGCAATGCCGGATGCCGCCAGCACTTCCGAGATGATCTCCGCCGCACGCTGGGAGGCGAAGCGCGTGTCGTAGCCGACGACCAAGCCTTTGCTGGCGTCTTCGTGCTGGTGAACGTAATGCGCCATGGCGTTACCCACGCGGCGCACGTTGTCGAAGGTGAAGTCGTCGGCGATGATGCCGCGCCAACCGTCAGTGCCAAACTTGATTGCAGTGGTCATTGGTCCGTTTTGAGTTGTCATCACGAGGAGGCCTTCAGGCCGACGAGGGATCTGCTGTTCCTGCGACGGCATCAGTTTTATAGCCCAAGCCGCGTTGCCACCTCATGCAACGTGTAGGTGCGCTCTCGGCCGGACCGCACCCTGCGCAAGGCGCGCTCAGCCTCATAAACGTCCTCAGCATCTTCGATCCATTGCAGAAGCGCCTCATGTGCGAGTTGATCCGTGCGCCGACCGGCACGCTTCGCGACCTTGGCGAGACGATTCGCCAGATTTCGTGGAAGAACAATGACCATCGTAAACCCTGCCGCCCCTAAAGGGGCTCAACGATCATAATTGGAGCCTACCCAGCGCTGAAGCGCTGGGCTATCATCTTCCGTCCCGCAAGCGGGACTCGTTTTTCCGCCCTCCGCACCAACAGCCGAGCTTACATCCGACCCCTGTTACCCTTGCACTGAGCTAATCGCTAATTGCTAATTGCTGTTTTCACACCAGCCGTTTCATCTTCTGCTCGTCCAGATACTTCACCACTTTACCCACGTCCTGCGAGTTATCACGAGTGGTGATCAGCAGCGCATCATCCGTTTCAACGATGACGAGGTCTTTGACCCCCACCGCCGCAACGAACTTCCCGTTCGAGTGGATGAAGTTTCCTTGCGCATTCAACGTGAAACTTTGCTCCGCCTGAATGACATTCGCGCCGTCGTTTGCCGGATTGCGATGCTCGTATAGTGCTGTCCACGAGCCGAGGTCATTCCATCCGAAGCCCGCAGGAATGCAGTAGATTCCCGACTCGCCTTCGCCCTTCGCCGATCGCGGTTCCAGCACAGCGTAGTCTACGCTGATGTTCTCGCACTGCGGATACAGCTTGGCAAACGTCTTCTCGAATTTTCGGGTGCCATAGCTCGCGGCAATCTCTTCCAGCAGAGGCGCGGTTTTGGGCAGGTGCTCGCGCAAAGCGTCGGCCAGGGTACGTGCTCCCCATACAAACATGCCGCTGTTCCAGAAGAAGTTGCCTGCCTTCACGAATCGCTCGGCAACGTCGGCTGAGGGTTTTTCCCTGAACCGCCGCACCTGCCGCACGCCTTTTTCCGATTCGCCCCCAACTTCGATGTAGCCATAACCAGTCTCAGCGCGGGTCGGTTTGATCCCGATCACGACGATGTTCGGACCGCTCGCCGCGATTTCGGCGGCGCGCTTAATGTCGTTGCGAAAACGCTTCTCGTCGGCGATGACGTGGTCGGATGGGAACATGCCGATCACCGCGGTGGGATCTCGCCGCGCCAGCAGGAACGCCGCCAGGCCAATCGCGGGAGCGGTGTTTCTGCCCAACGGTTCGGCGATGATTTTCTTCTTGTCGAGCTTCTTCAGCTGACGAATGATCGGATCGCGCAGGTCGTCGTTGGTGATGATCCAGAACTGCTTCGCCTTCGCCAGCGGCAGCAGGCGCTCGACCGTTTCCTGAATCATGCTCTTCTTGCTGTTGAGAGGAAGAAGCTGCTTGGCCATGCGCTTGCGGCTCAGCGGCCAGAAGCGCGTGCCGCGTCCACCGGCGAGGATTACGGGATAGAAGTTATTCGCCAAATCGTTTCACCGCGGAGAGACAGAGAACACGGAGAGTTTTGAATCTTTGATTCTACTGAAGAACGACATAGGATGCGAAGGGCGAGACGGCGGATTGCGTAGCACGCCTCGTGGAAATGAATGACGGCGTATCTCGCATCGCTTGAGGTTAGTTATGGTGAGGGCTGTTATCGCCAGTAATATCGCTGTTCAGGTCTAAATTAGAAGTTGCGGTGTCCAAAGTTTTGATGGCTCGGCGACTCACAATCAGCATCATAGTTGTCGTACTCGCAGGGTCTTCATGGCTGCTGCTGTATGTTCACTTCTTGATCTACGACCCCGACGCTGGCGCAGTCGAACTCAACGGCGTCGACTTGCGCAACTTTCCCTCAGCGACGTCCGCCGCTCCATCACGGTCTTGTTCCAGCAACCTGTCCACTACAACGCGACGGCGAAGCAGAACATTGCGCTCGGTGATCTCGGCCTGCAATCGAACGATTCGGACCAGGCAATTATGAAAGCCGCAGTTGAAGCAGGTGCAAACTCCATTCTCCGCCAGTTGCCTGGCGGATACGATCAGCTACTGGGCCGCTGGTTTGCCGACGGCGCCGAGCTCAGCGTTGGAGAGTGGCAACGCATCGCCTTGGCGCGGGCGTTTCTTCGTCAGGCGCCGATTCTCATCCTCGACGAGCCGACCAGCGCCATGGATCCTTGGGCCGAAGCCGATTGGCTGAGCCGCTTTCGCTCGCTGGCGCGCAGCCGCACCGTCATCATGATCCGCATCGTTTCGCCGCCGCCCGCCTCGCCGACCAAATCCACGTCATGGCCTGGTGCCCTTCTGTGATTTAGTTGTCAAGGAACCACACGGACAATTAATCGCTGATTAAACCTTTCGGCCTGCTTTATCACCGATCAATGTCCTGCCCCTCGGGGCCTTGATTTTCTAGCCGCCGTCAATCCGTAGAACAAGCCATACTGAATTCTCGATCGAAGCCTTACGCCCCATTCGTCTGTCATTGCAAAACGAACTTTACTCTCAGCGCCTCATTCCCCTGTGTGGTGGTCTGCGTCAGCTGGCGGTTGACTAGTCGGCTGCGGCGGGGTGCCGGTAACATCTCGCGCAAGCGCCATGTCTTCTTCCAGCCCTTTGCCGAACATGCTTATCCGCGGCTTCACGACCTTCGTCCGAGCCGGAAGCCGTTCCGTGCAAAGAGTGATGGGCATCGAGTATTCAGCGTGGTCGGCCCCAATGATCGTGAACTCGAGATCCTGCCACTGCCCGTCACATAGCTCAGCTGGCATGCGGCCTCCGATCGCCAGGAGCCAGCCTTCCAACCGACGTTTGCCGGGCAGTTTCCTGCGCTCCAGCAAGTGGTGATTGATGACCTCGTTGTACTCGAGCTGCAGTCCATGCCCACATGAAAACCGATAAACTGAGTAGCTGCGTTCCCGTTTTGTACGGCTCTGCGGCTTCACTTGGAACGGGGTTAACCATTGAAAGAGACTGTCGTCCCAAGGCGTTCGCAACTCGACGTCGATTAGGTCGATGGTTCTTGATGTCTGATTGGTCACAGCAATCTCGGCCATGTAGGCAACGCGCCCGTCTGGCAGCTCAAAAAGGCGCGCGCCGTGGACCCAACCCACCTGCTCAATCTCCACTTTTTCGTTCTCCACCCTGGTGTCCGCCACCGAGACATCGACACGAGATCCGAACCTGGCCAACTCCTCGAGTGATGCTCTCAGTCTGGCTTGCTCAGCAATGTTATTCATAAGCGACTCCTAAAAACAAAATTGACGTACATACATACATACATACATACATACATACATACATACATACATACATACAGACCTACACGCTACCCAGCTTCCGGCGAAGCTGGGATCTCGCGACAGTAACGACACCGGCGTACACCATCACAAGCCGCCGGTACTTGGTAATCGAAGGCCAGCTGGTGGATTTGCTCTCTGACGGCATCGGTGACAGCAATCTCAAAACCTGCTGCAACACGTTTACCGAATATCCCCAGGTCGCGGAGTAGTGATCCAGCTTTCCTATTCGTAAGGCTCCATTCTTCGTGCTGCCCTTTCAGAAGGTCATTGACTTTCTTTGCCAACTCACCAACAAAGAAGTGAGTGGTGTCTGGCTTGTGGCAGAAAAAAAGCGCGACTTCGGCCACCACGCACTTCGGATCGAAGAATCGAGCTCCGGCTACCTCCTGGCTCTGCCGCAAGATTTCTGCATATACCGACTCGCTCAGCTCCGGGCAGTCGACGATGGGTGCAAGCCAGGTGCTGGCCTGCTCACGCATCTCCGGAGCAAACGCACTCACGTCAATGCTTTGCTCCCGCACGCACTCATAATTAACTAGGCGGTAGCGCAGCATTTTTCTTTGCAAATTTTGGGCCAACACCGAATCGAAGGGTTGCGGACCCTGCGAGGGCGATACCGAAGCCGTCAGTCCAAGTTCGCGCTCGAGGAAGTCGTCAGACGAAAGAGCTCTCGCGCCATATATATCTAGACATTGCTTCCCGCGGATTACGCAAAAGTCGCGCCGAGCTGAGGCGAGTAGCGTTCGTCGCACCCGTCGACCCAGGTCGCGCTGATTAATCAGGAGTGTGGCGCCCAGTCGGTTTGGCAGCGTGGCTAAACCCCCAGAATCGATGTCACCTAACAAAACGGGACGGCGGCAGAAGCACGCGAGAGCACGAAACACCTGAGTGATAGCAGTATCGGGCCCAAACAGGTAAAGGGCCGGCGCCACAGGCATGAGATCGCAGAACCACGTGGCAAGGCCAAAGGCCACTAGCAGAACCGTCACATCGGGTTGAAGGCGCAGATGCGTCGACAAGAAATCGCGCAGACAGGAGATCAACTTCACCGTCGATCCGAACGGCAGACTAGGGGGAGCAAACCGGACCGACTGGGCGAGCCCACTTTCTAGTTTCTTGGGGACGTAAGACACGCCTGCGTGTTCTATGCTCCCGGCTGTGGTAAAGCGATCGCCATTCCAAGCGTGCAGGACGAGACGGCCGGCATTCTTGGGATCGACAACAGACTCGAAGACCAGTCCCGGCAGCGATTCGCCAAAGGTCTCGATCGCAGACATATTCTTCTCCGGAAAAAATTCGAGCAACCGCCCATGCGCGCTGCCTATGCGACAGGCTCGCACTGCATCAAAACATCAATCCAGCTTTCCGCGTGCACTGGGTGATGCTTGCTTACCGGACCGCTTGCATGCTTTTCTTGGCTGAAGCGCCAAATTCACACAAAAGAATATGGGACTCGACCGGTCGGCCGAGTTAGACACACTAACTACATTTGATTATACACTTGTGTTGTCTCGCCGCAATCTCGAAGTTGATCCTGCAAGACATGCAATATCCGCTGAAAAGCAGGCTGGGGGAAAACGAAAATTGTCAAGCATTTTCGACAGAGTCCTGAAAGGGATGCAGGCGCATCAGCAGGAAATAACAGAAATCGAACCGCGCGGCGAGTACAGATCTCCAGCAAGCGCTTAGAGCCAGCACCGCTATCTTCCCTCTACGCTCGGCTGTTCGCTCGCTTTGGTGAAAACCCAGGACGGCCGCGAAAGCGACTGGGAAATGGACCTACGCAGCTCTCGTGGAGTGTCAAGAAGAGGCAAGCCGAGATTGTCTATGGTGATAAGAGTCCGATCCAAGGTCCCCTGGCTAACTCTCCGGGCGGCGCGAAACCTACTGCAAACTGACAATGGGGAACAAATCTGTTCTAGCGGTCGCGCTGAGGCATGTCGCGAAGCGCTAGGAAGCGACTTATGTACTTAGCCCCCTCCTTCTCATAAGTGGCAAGTCCGGCTTGAAGGAATGCTTCACAGATCTGAGCGACACTTCTTGTTTCGGCAGCAGCGACGCGCTCCAACTTCTTTTTGAGCTCTGAACGGACTCTGAAAGTCAACCTCGTATCTTTTGCGGTCATTTTGGCCCGATTTTACCACTGTCGTCGTTGCCTTCCCATTGACAAAGTAGGCTCCATATGTCATCCTATAGGTAATATTTGGATGACATATGGTAACGGAGACACCATCGTGAAGACGACGAACAATCGAACGGTTCTTCTACAGAAGAACCTCCGAAGAGCGAAAACACTGTTGCCGAAACCTCTCAGAGAAGGGGTCATTGTCCAGCTTAAAACTTTGAGCCGAGACCATGGACTGTCGATTGAAGCGGGCGAACTTCGAATCATAGATGGCAATTGGTACGTGACCCACACTGGACTTGTCCGCTTGGCTCGTCGAAAGCGATGCAAGGGGATCCACGTTGAGGCGGTTGACTCGCTGTGCGACTCCGCGACCAGCCGCTTTGTGATGAAGGCGACCGTTTACCCGTCCAAGGGGTCCAGCGGGTTTGTCGGGTATGGTGATGCGGACCCGTTTAACGTGTCACTTCGAGTCCGCGGCGCGGAGATGCGTATGGCCGAGACGCGTGCGGTCAACCGAGCGTTGCGCAAGGCGTATGGCATCGGAATCTGCTCGGTCGAAGAGATTGGATCGAATCCCGGTCCGATGTCGGCGGCTCCTGACGCCCCGAAGGTTCCGCGGAAGAATGTCAGTGGAAACGGCAACGGTTCCGGTCACAAGGTTCGCGACCGGTTGTGCCAGATTATCCGTCAGCACAGACTCGACCCTAGGCTGGTCAAGGCCTACGCCGTCGATTTCTGCGGCACCAAAGCACTGAAGGATGCCACCCGCGATCAGGTCGAGAGCTTCGTGCAGCAACTCGCCGACGCCGCGACCAAGGATCGCAACGCACTCCTGTGTCACCTCAATAGCTACGTTCGGTCCAGTCCGGAGGTGGTTGCATGAAGCGCCAACTTCCGGGTCTCTCCGAAACGGTCACCGAGGCGCGGCCGGTTCTGCCGGACGGCATCTTCCTGGTCCGCCTGGAGAGTGCGCAATACCGCTGGCACGCCCAGAAACCTTTCTACGTGCTGCGATTCTCTGTCCTCGAGCCGAAGCCCTTTGCCGATGAGGCGGTGATCGGGAGGCTGTACTGCACCACGAAGGCCATGTGGAAGCTGGGCTGGTTCCTGCGCGACTTTCTCTACGACCCGGAGCTGCTAAGCACAGACGAGATCGATGAACGTGCCCTGCGCGGTCTAACCGGGATCGTCAAAATCAGCCATAGGGTGATCAACGGAATCTCGCTGGTGAATTTTGATGGATTTGCTCCCGCCAGCCAGTGGGAACTCTCCGTAATGGTCAAGCCGCCAGCCGCTGCTTCTTGCGAGGCTTCAGCGAGAAAGAGCAAGAGAGGATCGCGATGACCTACAGCTACTCGCAGATCTCGCAGTATCTCACTTGTCCGCGGCGCTACCGCCACCGCTACCTGGACGGCTGGCAAGAAAAGAATCTACGCGCAGCAATGCTGTTCGGCCGTGCCTTCGAGCAAGCACTGGCCACGTTATTCCGGCACGAAGATCCAACCGCTGTCCTGTTCGAGCAGTGGAGCGCTTCTAGGAAGTTGGAACTGGTCTATGCCAGCCATGATACCTGGGACAGCATGCTGCAGCAGGGAGTGCAGCTACTCGAGCGTTTTGTGCAGGACGGTCGTGTCCAGGTCAGCCGGCCCAGGAGCCAGCAGCAGATCCAGTTCACACGCACACTCAAGTCGGGCAATAGTTTCGTTGCTTATATCGACGCAATCGGCGAGTTGGATAACGCAGCCTGCGTGCTGGAGTGGAAGACGTCTTCCGCCCGATACCCAGAAGAGCCATTGGGAATCACCAGCCTCGACCCTCAGCTGATTTGCTACTCCTGGATAACCGGCATCGATGCGGTCGCCCAGGTGGTCTTCGTCCGCAAGCGCGCCGTAGAAGTGCAGTACCTGCGGGCGACGATCACCGACCAACAGCGGACCGAGTTCGAAACCCTGGTCGAAGACACCGTCCGGGGGATCGAAGCCGGGTTGTTTCTGCCGCACAGCGGTATCCGGTTTCCCCAGAACCCATGTACCACGTGTCCGTTTCTCGGGCTGTGCCTGGATCAGCGCGAGCTGGTGGAGACGGCTCTTATCCGCAAGCCGGGAGTTGATCTTGGTCTGTTTGACGAACTTACATACTAGGTATCCGCCGATGCCGCCGAAACTGAATCGCCGTCGCGCCGAAGTCGTGCTGAGCAGGATCGATGCGATCTTGGCCTGGGAAGCACAACACGACAACGAGCGGGACACTCGATTTGTGGAGTTGGGCAAATGCCTGTGCGAGGTACGGGCAGGGCAGTACTGGCGGCTGGAGAATCTGAAATCGTTCGACGAGTTTCTGCAGCGGCGCTTCCCGGAATCAAGACGGAAGGCCTATTACCTGATGTCGATCCATGAGCACTTGCCGCCGCAGGTGAGAAAAGAGCTAAAGGAGGTGGGCTGGACGAAGGGGCTGGAATTGGCGAAACTGGCGCGCAAGCAGGGTCAGTGCTTCGAAAGTGCAACCTGGATGCACAAGGCCCGGCAGATGCCGAAAGAGGAGTTTAGAAGGGAAGTGGAGAAGGAGCTGACGGGAAGAGAAGAGGAGCCGTCGGAGCTGATCTACTTCAAGGTCTACAAGAGCCAGATTCCGGTAATTGAGCAGGCGATTGAGACGGCGGTCTTGATGCTGGGCTCAGACAAGTCGCGCGGATACTGTCTGGAGATGATCTGCGCGGACTTTCTGGCTGGCGCGCACCTGGATGGGGGTGGCAATCCCGAAATCCTACTGCAATCGCTTTCTCGCTACTACCAGTTCCTACCGAGACCACAGCAAGAAACGTTTCTGTCGACGATCACGTAAGGATTCATGACTGTCCCATCGGCCAAGAACCCGCGAGTGAAACTTGAGCGGCACCGCTACGGCGAATTACATCGAGCCGTGCTACAACGCGACGGCTGGCGCTGCCAATTTTGTGGCAGCATGCAGCAACTGCAAGTTCACCACATTCAGTTTCGAAGCCACTCCGGAAGCGATTCGGAAGAGAATCTGATGGCCCTTTGTGTCGATTGCCATGCCCTAGCACATCGAGTGCAGACGAAGAGCTAATCGCGGGGAGCTGGTGACGATTTCTGCATAGGCGACTGGGCCCCGTCGGCGCACACGTTACGCTGCCTTTCTTGGATCAGCACGTCTGTGGTCTTTTCCGGCCGCTTGGCTCGCGACCTGTAACGCACGATACACCAGAAGCCTCGTAGCCCGTCTTTCCACGTGATCTTCTTGCCTTCGGCATAAGTGCGTCCGTAATACGAAATCGGAATCTCAAAGACCCGCCAGCCGTTGGCCGCAATCTTGCAGGTAATCTCCTGCTCGAATCCAAATCAGAGATTCAGGTCGGTGAACATGTTCGACAGAATGGTGAGGAACTTGTTGCCGACGTAGTGCCAGAACAGTAGAACTCGGTGCGGTCCTCCCAGGAATCGGGAACCGTAGACCACGACTGCCTTGTCACGATCGATCGGGTCGATCAAAGCGTGGAAATTTTCCGGATCGTATTCCAGGTCGGCGTCCTGAATGATGACGATCTCCCCCCGCGCCTCTTCAAAGCCACGACGCAGTGCGGCGCCCTTGCCGCGATTCCGGTCCTGGAAAAAGATGCGAACGTCTTCTCTGGACGTTCTCTTGCATTGCTCAGCAAGTTCGGTCAGGAACTCGCGCGTGCCGTCGATGGATCCGTCATCGACAATCACGATTTCCTTGCCGATGTTTACCGCTTGCACGCAGCCGAGAATTTCCTCAATCGTGGAACGCTCGTTGTAGACCGGAATCACTACCGATACGTGAACTAGTTGCCCCGTTGGCACTCAGGTACCCTTTGGCTGCTTGATTCGCCGGTCGTGTGCGGAATTGTCAGATTGTATCGCATTCGCTGCTTTCGTAAGGGCATGTGCGGGCAGCTTTATCGGTTGAAGCACGAGTCGAACGCTGGTTATGACGAGTTGCTGGCTGCTCCAGCCGACTCATTGCTTTCTCTGTCCTTAGCGTCGACCAGATTGAATTCAATATGCCGGATCTCGTAGAGGGGCTCGACGGAAACCTGCCGCTCCTCTTTGCGCCGATGCATATATTTCAGCGGGTAAAAAATAAGCAGCATCGCTGTTTGGATGTGTCTGGTGCCGTTGTAGTCGTCGTAGATAACGTTGATTGGGACAGAATACTCCGCGGTGACATTACCGGCGTATGTGCTCCAGTCCTTTTCCATCCAATAGAAAATGTCATTCCTCCCCGGAGTTCCCGGGTCTACGTCACGAACCGTAGGCACGCTCTCGGTTGATTCACCGGCGGCGATGACCGGCACATGCGTGAATTCCACCTGTTTGCGGCAGATGGTCACGGGCTCGATATAAACATTGTGCGCGACTCCGCCGCCATGATTCTTCAGAATCACCAGCGTGTGCTTGAGGGTGACTCCGTCCGGCTCTTTGATTGTCAGATAGACGCGCGGGTCAGAGTCGCGGATCTCGCTTTTAATGAACGTCAATCGGTAAAACGTGGCCCAGATCAACCCGATCAGAACAAGCAGAACCGACAGCGAGAGCCCTAGAATCGAACGTGATCCGCCGAACGAAAGAGAGAGCGTGGCTCCGAGGATCACCAGGAGGATGGTGGCCAGAACGCAGGCCAGTAGAACCAGCGCGACGAAAACCAGGTTAGGCGCCTTGGCGGCCAATCGCGTTCTCCTTGCTGGCTGGGGTAAAGCGACCATTCTAACGCCACGCGCAAGCAAACGCCGGGCAAGCGCTTGAATTGCAAACGTGCCCTAGAATAGTGGGCGTGATCCTGGTAACTGGCGGAGCCGGCTACATCGGTAGTCACGCCGCGCGCGCTCTTCGGCGCGCGGGCTACGAAGTCTTGCTGTATGACAACCTTTGCACGGGATTTCGCTGCCTAGCTGAAGGCTTTGAGCTAATCGAGGCGGATATCGGCGATGCGGCGAAGCTGCGAGCTGCCCTGTCGCGCGTGGACGCCGTGATGCATTTTGCCGCCCACGCGTATGTCGGTGAATCGGTAACGGCGCCGCGCAAGTATTTCCGGAACAATGTCACTGCAGCACTTACCCTCTTGGACGCGGTGATAGATGCTGGCATCAAGTACTTTGTGTTTTCGTCAACCTGTGCGGTCTATGGCAATCCGGACCATATACCAATTTCAGAACGAACGCCCTGCCAGCCGGTGAGTCCCTACGGAGTCTCGAAGCTTTTCTTGGAGCGCGCGCTTGAGGCCTACGGTCAGGCTTACGGACTGCCCTCTGCGCAGCTGCGTTATTTCAATGCGGCTGGTGCCGATGAGAGCGGAGATATCGGTGAGCTTCACACCCCCGAGACTCACCTCATCCCGCTCGTTCTCGCCGCCTGTACCGATACCGGCCCCGAGCTGCAGATTTACGGATCGGACTATCCAACTCCCGATGGCACCTGCATCCGCGACTACATCCACGTCAGCGATCTGGCGGATGCCCATGTACGAGCGCTGCAATATCTCGAGAACGGCGGCGAATCGCTGGCCCCGAATCTTGGCACCGGCCAAGGGCACTCTGTGCTTGGAGACATACAAGCTGCGGAAGCTATTACCGGGCGCAGCGTGCGTCGCAAACTGGCATCGCGGCGACCCGGCGATCCGCCTGCGCTGGTAGCCGATCCATCGCACGCTCAAGCTGTCTTCCAAGGGTGCGCAAAGCACGACCTGACCGACATGATCTCCAGCGTCTGGCAATGGATGCAACGGGACTCGCGCGGCTGATCCTACTGCCCGTCGCAACGTTGGCTAGACCTTGGACTCGAGGATGGCCTCGATCACGGCAGCCTGCTCGCCCTCAGACAGGCTGTTATAAAACGGGAGCCGCAGCAGCCGGTCGCTCACCTCCACGGTAACAGGGCAGTCCTGTTTACCCCCGGCGTGCTTCAGTCCCATTGGGGACAGGTGCAGCGGTACATAGTGAAACACTGCCTGGATGCCCCGTTCCTTGAGGTGAGCAATCAAAGCCGTGCGCAGCTTCAGCGACGGCAGCAGCAGGTAGAACATGGGGTAAGACTGCTCGCAGTGCGGGGGAACCACCGGAAGCCGCACGCCGCTCTGCTCCGCCCATCCTTCAAGACCTCGCCGGTAGCGTTGCCAGATGCGCTCGCGAGTGCCCTGAATTTCCTGTCTGGCTTCCAGTTGGGCATAGAGGAAGGCTGCCAGTAGATCGCTGGCTATATAACTTGAGCCGACATCGACCCAGGTGTACTTATCGACCTGCCCACGTAAGAAGCGATCGCGGTTTGTACCCATATCGCGTAGCACAATGGCTCGCTCCACCAATTGCGGATCGTTGACCAGCAGCGCTCCACCCTCTCCACAAGTGATGTTTTTGGTCTCGTGAAAACTCTGGGTTGCCAGCTGGCCGAACGTCCCGGTGTAGCGTCCGCGATAGCGCGAGAACAGGCTGTTGGCATTGTCCTCCACCACCGTTACACCATGCCGCCGGGCGATCGCCAGGATCGCGTCCATCTCGCACGCCACTCCCGCATAGTGCACGGGGACAATCGCTCGCGTTCGCGTAGTTATGAGCCCTTCCAAGTGAGCTTCGTCTAGATTCAGCGTGTCCGGACCGGATGTCCACGAAAACGGGTCGTGCGCCGCGCAGCACAAAGGCATTGGCCGTGGACACAAACGTAAAAGACGGCAAAATGACTTCGTCCCCGGGAGCAAGGTTGAGCAGTAAAGCGGCCATTTCCAAGGCGTGCGTGCAGGAGGTAGTCAGAAGAACCCGCGGGACGCCGAGCTCCTTTCCAGCAGGCTCTCGCATTTCCTGGTATAAGATCCGTCACCGGAAATGTGGCCGAGGTTAATGACGTCCTGGATGTAGGAAGGTTCCGTGCCAACCAGAGTGGCCTTATTGAATGGGATCTTGTGCGTGGTTACTTCGTACTATGATACTTCGGTAGCCAGCGGCCATGGCGCGGTTGCAAGGACCCGTCGCAAAAGCCGCATCTGGTATAAACGCTAGGCCGCAACATCCCGCTCAGGTCGGCGAGGGTATGATGCTGGCCACCATCATCGTAGACCAACTGTCAGTCTGAAAAGCAAGAATGTCTAGTGCCGACCATCCTCGAAGAGTCGACCGGAGCCATGGACCCTAGGCGAAGCCGACTGGTGCAGGCGCTTTCGCTCGCTGGCCAAGGGCCGCACTGTCACCATGATCACACATCGCTTCGCCGCCGTATCACCGACCAGATCAACCGTCCTGGCAGATCGCCAGATCGTCGAATCCGGACCACACCATCCGGCGACGGCCCGTACCGAACATGTATTGCCATGTTGCGGATCGATGCCAAGCCAACCCGTTGTCGCTTAAGTCGCGTGCCTGCGTCGATTGGTTCCGGACGATAAATGCCACCTTCACTTTCTGCCCCGGTTGCAAACAAAGCAGTTGTTGGGATGATTATGCACTTGACACACAGATAAATACCGTGCCATAATCTTCGCATGGTATCCGATCTGCTCGATCTGGTCCACGATCCGATAGTACAGGTCTTTCTAGGCGCGATCGCTTTGGTTTTGCTCTTTTTTTTGATAATGCGCGAGAAGGCTAACTAATGAACCTGATAGAAGTCGCCAACGAGTTTGCAACCGAAGAGCAGTGCTTGGAGTTCTTGTCTAAGTGGCGCTGGCCCGATGGCGTGCGCTGCCCGGTCTGCGGCAATGACAAGGTGACAAAGATCACCCGCAAGACCGATGGCGACAACAAGCGCCCCTTCACCTACGCCTGCTCTGAGAAAACCTGCAAGTATCGTTTTGCTCCTACTGTCGGAACGATCTTCCACGGCTCGCACATCCCTTTGCGCAAGTGGTTTCTCGCGATCACGATTGTGATGGACGCGAACAAAGGAATCTCCGCGAATCAGGTTAAAGAGCACCTGGGTATCGGTTCGTATCGCACAGCGTGGTACATGGTGCATCGGATTCGCAAGGCGATGGTAGACGAGTTCCCGACGAAACTCTCCGGCGTCGTGGAAGTAGACGAAACCTACATCGGCGGCAAGACAAAGCGCCGGGGGAATCGCGCTCGCAGCAACAAGCCGCGTAGCGAGAACTTTGACATGGTGTTGGGTATGCGCGAGCGGGGGGACGAGTGCGCTTCTTTCACGTTCCCGATGCGAAGAAGGAGACAGTCAACCCGCTTCTGGATCGGCACATTTCATCATACGCTAGCCGCATCGTCACTCACTCCGCTGTTGTGTACCCGTTTGCGATAGACAAGGACTTCAAGCGCAAGCACCGCACCGTGAATCACTCAATCGAATGGGTCAACCCGCAGGATATAGAAGTCCACACCAACACGGCTGAGTCCGCATTTTCATTGTTCAAACGCGGCATCATAGGCTCATTTCATCGCGTGAGCATAAAGCATCTGCACCGCTATCTCGCTGAGTTTGAAACGCGGTTCAACATGCGGAAAGACATGAGCCGATTCGAGAACATCGTGCGCCGGATGCTGACAACTGACACGATGCCGTACCAGCAGCTTATCGCTGACCCGAATCAGTCGTAGGCGGTATCATTTTCTTGCCGTGCCGCTTCATCCCGCCAGCGCGTATCTCTTTACGCTTCTCTGGCGGCATCGAAGCGAGGTCCCCCATGATGCGCGTGAATTCATCACGAGGGACTGTCTTAGGAACGTTCTCGAATTGGCCCTTGTCTGTTTTCATTTCTGCTTGATTTCCCTTACGAATTCCCGAGGAAAGCCAATATATGTTGGTTCCTGGCTTTCTTCCTGAGCCATCCTATGTTCTTCATTCCGGCAAATATAGACAGCCAAGCAAGTACCGCCTACCATGATTGCAAGCCGTCCGGCCCCTGTCGAGACCCAACGGAGCTCCGGTGCCGATTGGCGTCGCTCTGGCGTAGCAAATGCTATGCTTTGATTTCAAGGCTTAACTTCATGACGAACTCCTGGGGTGAATCACGATTGACCCTGGCGATGTCTCCGTTGCTCATCCCGGTGAGCTGATGATTCCGCGCCATTTACAAACCCTCTTTTGGGATACGAACATTGACGCCTTTAAGCCTGAGGATTTTCCTGACTACACGATTCTGCGCGTGTTGGAGTACGGCGACCAAGAGGCGGTTACGTGGTTACGCGCGACGTTTCCCGAGTCCGAGATCCGGAGAGTTCTCCGCACCGAACGCCGCCTGTCGCCCAAGTCTGCCAATTTCTGGGCCTTGGTGTTGGGGGTCCCTTCCCGAGAGGTTGCGGCGCTCAACCCCAGCCGCTAACCGGCTTCACTCAAAGAAAGCAATGCCATGAGCGATGATCAACCGAAGGAGTGGCATCGTGACGTAATCTCGGAGGCCACCGAAGGTGCACTCCGCGCCCTTCTCGGCGGGGAACTCCTCAACCGCTTCTGTCTCGCCGGCGACACGGGGCTCGCGCTTCACCTCGGCCACGGGCTGTCGCAAGACTTGGACTTCTTCGCGACCGATCTGTTCAACGAGGAATCTTTGCTACAACAACTCCAGCGGCTCAACGGCTCCTCGTTAGTTGCGAAAGAGCCGTACACCCTGCACGCCACCATCCACGGAACGAAGGTTAGTTTCCTTGGATACGCATATCCCGTGTTGTTTCCGTATGCAAATTTTCTCGAGGTTGCGGTCGCAGATCCCCAGGACATCGCCTGCATGAAGATCAGCGCGATCGCGAGCCGTGGCACGAAACGCGACTTTGTCGATCTCTACGTCGCGGCTCGCCAGTTTGGTTTGGCCAATCTTCTTCAGCTCTTCGATCGCAAGTACGCCCGGACCGGGTACAACAAGCTGCATATCCTGAAATCCCTTGTCTTTTTCGACGATGCGGAGAAAGACCCAATGCCTCACATGCTCGTGCCGATTGACTGGCATGAAGTAAAGCTTTTCCTCACGCAAGAAGTGACGTGAGCCAGCTTCGTGTCATCGAGCGGGCGATTGAGGCGGCGACACTTGTGCTGGGCTCAGACAAGTCTTGCGGCTATTGCCAGGAGATCTGCGCCGATTTCCTCGCCGGCGCTTCGATCGACGGCGATAATCCCGAGATCTTGTTGCAGACCATGTCACGCTATTACACGCTTCTGCCAAGCGCACAGAAGAAAGCATTGTTTGTCCACGGTCGGCCGGCGAATCACATGACGGCGATCCGGTCCAAGCATCTACGGGTCCGCCTCAGTCGCGAGGGTTATCGCGAATTACACAGGCAGGTACCGCAGCGCGATGGCTGGCGATGCCAGATCTTTGGGAGAAGTCAGTATCTGCAGGTGCACACGAGAAGTTTAGCAGCCACTCGGGTGGCGACGAGGAGCAGAATCTGATCACGGTTTGCGCAGGATGCCATGGGCGATAACCTCAATTTGGCATCCGTATGATACGAAATTGGCTGCTGTATTACGCGCTGCTACGAGCAATAAGAGTGCTCTGATCGGCCGATGAGAGCATTGTGTAGCCATTGGCATCCTTTACGCTCCACGCTTGACCGCGGCCGTTTCTAGCGCAGAGCAGCGTTGCGTGTTGCTACTTCCGCGCGTCGGAGGGATGCAACCGGAGGGACGTCGTGAGAAGAAAACCAGTTGAGCACGCGGAAATTGAATTCGTCAGCGGCAACATTCATGGCCTCGCAATGACCCGCGTTTGGCACCTGCCAAAGTGCAACGTAGCGGAGATTGTGCCCCTGAATCATCTCCGACGCGTAGGGTGGCACCGTGCGGTCCACCATGCCATGGATTAACAAGACAGGCACTCTACTTCGAGCGACTGAATCCTCTGGAGATGCCTGAGCTAAATCGATGCCGCGTGTGAGCTTTCCATACAATAACGCCACCTCGACGGCGGGCCGTAGCGCAACCCTGCCCAGCCAAATTCCTCCATGGAGCATTTGCCCGAATCGGATGTATGCAAACTGGCGGTAAGTTGCGAACGGCGAGTCAGCGACAACGGCGCAAAATGGAGTTGTACTGGTCGCTTGCAGCAGTATGGCAGCCCCCAGCGACTCACCCATGCCGAACACGCAATGCGGGTGCCGCTGACTGACCAACCAGTTGAACCAGTCCCGAACATCGTCAGCCTCTTTAATCCCGTAGGTCGGATAGTCGCCACCACTTGTGCCATGGGCTCGCAGGTCCACCAAGAGCGCCTCATACCCGCGCGAGAGAAAGAGCTCCGCAAGATGCGTCATGCGTTGACGGTTTCCGCCGATCCCGTGCAGGAGAATAACAACGTCGCCGTTTTCCGATGCCGGTCGGGCCAGCCATCCTCGTAACACAACCCCGTCCGACGCGGTTATAGCGACATCTTGTAACATCGCTCCGGCATGCATCTCGTTGGCTTGGAATGGGTGCCATTCTCCGACGGGAATGCGTTGCAGGCGAAAAGTCATCTCTCCAAACAGAACCCCGATGACCAGGCAGAAAATGGCATACGAGACTAGAGGACCGACAATATGGCGTCTCCTCAGCCGTATTTCAGCCATGATCGAACCGGTGAAGGTTAATTTCGATAAAGAGAATACCACTCCAGGTATCCATAATGGCAGGGGACTAGTGTTGGCTATTGGCGAGGCCGTTTTTCGTCAACCGCAAATCGGAATTTGTACCATTATCGCGACTCATTGTGGAATCATCTGTTGGGCCTGGCAGGCCCACCCGGAGTGGGCGTTAGTCGGCGGCCTGCTGGAGAAGTTTTTTATCCCGGTCTTTTCTTACTGGATGAACTCGTATTGATGTGGATCGGTCGGAGCACTTGGCGGAGCGCTGAACTGTTGGTGGCGGGGTACGGGTGTTTGCTGACGAGGAGTATGGCGGACCTTCCTATACTGGAGAGGTTACGCTTCCAATGGAATACTTCTGGGCAGTAGGTTGATTGCGAATGGGACGCTCCGTAGCACACAATTCATGGTTGGTGGAAATGAGCTGCCAAATTACCTGACAAACCATGAATCAGAGAAACATTGGACTTAACCACCCACAACGCCCGAGAAGATCAAAATGGAAATTTTGGACGGGGTACGCGCGATTATCTTTGACGTAGATGGGACCCTCTACGATAAGAGGGCTGTTCAGCGACGTCTAGCCTTCCGAATAGCCGCCGCGTACTGGAGCAGGCCGGTTAAAGGAGTCCGCGTGGTTCAGGGCCTTCAGGCCTATCGGCAGGCCCACGAAGATTTGCGGGCCCAAGTCTTCTCACCTGGCCTGCAGCTTGCACTCGCAGCGAAAAAATCTGGGTATGAGGTATCCGAGTTACGCGGTATTGTTGACGAATGGTTCGAGCGAGCGCCTTTGCGACTGATGTCGCAATGTGTCTACCCGAAGCTGCCTCAGCTCCTGCGGCTACTGTCCGAGCGTCGAATTCCTTGTGGTGTTTTCTCGGATTATCCCGCCCAGGCAAAGCTTACCGCAATGGGATTGGAGGGTTTCTTTAGCCATGTGCTCTGCGCGGCGGAAGTCGGCAGGTTAAAGCCGGATCCGTCAGGCATACTCTTGTTGGCCAATCAGATAGGCTTGACGCCCAAGCGCACGTTGTATGTGGGAGACAGAACAATCGACCTGGAAGCCGCCGCGAGAGCAGGGATGCGGGGACTTCTCATTGGCGGTAAGACTACCTACTCAATGCTCCTCCACCGATTGCTCTTACTTGGCGATCGCGAGGGTGCTGCGGCGCAGCCGGCAAGTCCCCGAATTCATTTTCCCTGGAGATAGGCTCCAGAGACCGGCGCAGTCGGACTGAAGGTCCTGTTAATCCAGGGCATATTGACGACGAGGCAAAGAACCATCACCGCACTACAGACCCCAACCGCCAGCATTAACTTCCATTCACGGTACAGCCTCTCAGGATGCTCCACAGGGCTGGGATCCTTGAACGACAGCACAAAGTAGATCGCCATCACGATTGCGATAAACGGGAAGGACACGACGAGTTCGACTCGATAACGCATTAAGAATGCCCCGAAAAAGAGCATTGCCGAAGAAGCGTAGAAAACCACGGAGGTTAGGAGAAGCTCCGGTGAGAGGGATGCGAGCGATTTGCGGTATCTGGCCACACTGTCCTCTTCTTTCAGGTGCCGTTGTTCAGCGTATCGCTTGAGCGCCATGAAGTAGCAACCGACCAGCCAATAGCTGAGGAGAAGCGATGCGGGAGGGATTGTCGGCGAAACGATGAGCCATCCTGCAGCGAGGCGGATGGGGTTATTGATTGCCTCGGAAACCACGTCCAGGTAAGGGACGTCTTTCGTGCGCAAAGGCCGAAGGTTATAAGCGCACCCCATTACCAAGAGCGCTACCATGTCCCAGCCAAACCAGGGCGAAATTCGCCACGACAGAACCAATCCGGCCGCCCCGAGAAGCAGCCATTCGGCGTATGCCAGAGGGAGAATCACCTCACCGGATGGAACCGGTCGATGACGCTTGATGGGATGGAACCTGTCAAACGGGGCATCGCAGATTTCGTTGATCACGTAGTTGCTGGAGGCGATCAGGCCCACGGCCAGCAGCCCGAGCAGCGTTGTTCCGAGCAACTCCCAGCTGAGCGGCAGCCGATTCAGTGTAAGGGCAACAACGATCCCCGGCAGCACGAATAGATTCTTTATCCAATGGTCGATGCGCGCGATGCGAGCATGAGCGCTCCAGGTCCGCCAGTTGGTTAACGAAGGCAGACGGTCCGCTCCCGGATGTACGGAAAGATCAGGTTTGATCATTGGAAACTGGAGTGTAGCATCGATAGAGGGTTTTGCAGCCTCTCAGAAACAGGTGATCTCCACATAGTCAACGCCCAAATCAAGGCTGCCCGCACAGTTTGAGAGGCTTCAACGAGAAGCTTTGATCGTCAGTTGTGACAAACCAGAAGGTTCTATCGGAATAGGCCGCACACAATCGCCGGTCGCTCTCCAGTCCTTTTGATCGTGCCCATAGGATCCTTTCAGAACTGAAATCTGCGCCATTGTGCACAAGTTCTTCGCCTGGGTAATGATGCGCAAAGTCGTATGAAACCAGAACCAAATGCCTCCCTGGCTTATTCTCGAGATCCTGCGCGATCAGCTTCCGATTATTGGGATAGGCGAAGGATGCACCGGCAGTGGTGCCAGTCTCTCTAAAGAGAGAACCTATTACCACAGCAAAGCAAACTGCCACAACAAAGGATCGTTCAGCAGTCTGGTGCTGCATCCAAAGATAATGCAGGCCTTCAACTGATAACAGATATACCGTTATTGTTGCAGGCGCGGCATAGTGCAACATTGTATAAAAGCTCGACGCAAACGCAATAGCGGTACAGAGTGTAGCAAGAACAACAAGTCGCAAATACTTCTGCCGCAAGCTGGAGATAAATCCAATCAGGATGGGCAGAAATAGTGCAGGCCCGATGTAGAAGAACCACGCTTGCAAGAAACGCGCAAATTCTATACCTATGAGTCCTGATACCGATCTGATTTTGTCGTAGCTATACTCTTCGGCGAGAACCTCATAAAACTTAGCAAAAGCCGGATCCCGGAACGTGATTGCCGGTTTTTCGCTCTGCCACAAGAACAGCGGAAGTGCAGAATAGGTACGCTCGTTGAGAACATATGGCATTAGGAGCGGATTTCCCGTCGTGCGTTTGTTGTAGTACCCCATCATCATTGCGCCCACTAATCCGATAACAGCCACCGGCAACAATGTTGAGCGGAATGTTACCTCATGGCGAACGAGAGATCGTAAGGCTTTGTACGTGTAGTACGCCAGCAGGGGTAAAGAAAAGGCCAACCCTTCAAACGGACGAGACGTGGCCAGGATCAGTAAGGAGATGGCAAACAAGCATCCAAGCATGAAACGGCTTCGCTCGGTGCGCTCTTCAAAGATACGGACTACGGAGCCGACAGCAAGCGCACCCCCGAGGGCTGCCATGGAACCACCCCAATAGGAGTTCATCCAGTAGGAAAAGATAGCTATCCGAACTACCGCCAAACAGCCGCCTAGCAGTGCCCAACCTGGAGGGAAAAAGCCTTGTAATGCCCAACAGATTGCAGCGCACAGTGCAGCGGTGCTTAGATATACCCCAATCCAAGGCTGGTGAAATACAACCTCACCAAAAGCCAACACAATGCCCTGCGAAACCGGGTACTTCGAATGGTAGGTCGGTGTCAAGGTTACCCAAAAGGTTTCGAAATGCGGCCATTCCGGGGGCGTAGGATTCGTGAGCCGATGGTGCGAAAAGGTGTCAGCCATCAATAGATAACTGTATTCGTCGTTAATGCGAGGCTCAGGAATGCCGACCATAGGAAGGAGAAGTGCCCTGGAAGTTAAGGCGAGGAGGAATACAAAGAAAACTGACCTCCGAGTGTTGGCGAGAATCCACGAAAGCCAAGGGGGTCGCTCCAACGATCGATGTAACAAACGCGAGCCAAGGATGGTAACCACAAATGCGATGCAGAGGAGTAAGCTTTCCACCCCCACTATCTTCAGGCCGCTGACTGGAACATAATCGCCCTTCCGAGATATTTGTACCGCAGGGCGGCTTTGTTGAGCCCGAACTGCGGAGGAGGGAGCAATGACCTGTTTCCCTGTAAACACATCAGCAGTGCGAGATCGCATGATCGTTGTATCCATCACGATTAGGGTCAACAAGAGAAAGTGTCAGACCTCGAAGCATAACCGCTGCCCGCCTTGGTCATCAAGCACCTCAAAACGAGCTGGGTTCACGGTGGCTCATCAGCAGCAATGCGTCGACGAGTATGAAGTGGCCGGAGAGGCTATGTCAGTGCGATGATGTTTGTGCAGTGCCATCTGGGACGCGACGGGCGAGATAGATCATCGCCGTTGGGCTCGATTGCGATAGCAGGGCGGCCGGGTCAGGATTGTTCCCCCACTGAACATCTGGAGCATTTAAAGGGATTTGAGTCCACTTATACCGATCGATCTCGGCTTGGTACACCGGCCAATACACCCAGCTTACAGATCTTCGGAGCACGATGAACTCCGGGGGCTTCCTTGTGTCGTCTTCTACCCGGAACGCCGCAATTCCGCCGCGGATGGGATTCGGTAAGTAGAACATCAGCGGCACGTCTTCGTAGTTGATCAGAATTTCATCCGAAGCACTCGAATTGTGCTTGAGCCATTCGATGAGGGCTCCATTGGGATCGGCATGATGAACGAAGATCTGATTCCAAAGTATCGGTAGTTCGGCCCGAAAAACCCCCGAAGCCCTGTACCACGACGGCGATGGAATAAGCCATGTCAACCAAGGTGTCAACAGAAAGACCGCCGCTCCTATCCAGACTGGCCATGTTCGCGCACCCGCTAGGCCTCTCACCAGAACCCAGGCTGTTAATATGCATCCCAAAGGTGCCACTATGATCACGTAACGCAAGAAGGACGTGGGGGCGACCAACGGTACCCAAACAATGAATGCGGCGATGGTGGCGCAGGCGATCCTTGCAAGGCGTCTTTCTGGGACTGCAAGGCTCTCCCAACGGCGGGAGAGCAAAATGATGGCCGCAATTACAACCAGCATTGGCACGACGTACTGGTTCATGTTGAACAGATTACGCAGGAAGCGGTCCGCCCAGGGTTTTCCCGGTACGGGGTGGCGTCGCCATAGTTCGAAGTAATAAATGAAGGGAAGCAATGTTATGGCTAGGCATGCTCCAATCATGAGAGGGCGCCAAACACGGTGCCGGTCGGCGATGAGGGCATCAGCGAACAAGACCAGTAGAACAGGCCATAGTGTCCCATAATCAACCTGGAACCAACACCAGGCTGCGGCAACAAATGCGAAAGCGCCCCAGCGGCCGCCGTTTTGCCAATGCGCGTACGACATCAGGGTTATCAACAGGAACAAACTTGACAGCGAGTAGTATCGGCACTGGCGTCCGTGCAATATCCAATAGGTGTTGAGGGTCAAGAACAGGGCGGCCAAAGTCGCTATGAAAGAGCTGTTCAGCTCGCGCAAGACAAACAGGTATAGAAGCAGTACCGTTATAATAGCCGCAAGGGCGAACGGCATGCGGGCAGACAACGCGCTGTGCCCCAGCGTTTTCAGACTAATAGCTTCGACAATGAACTGCCCCCATGGATGCCATATCCAAGTGGTGTCAGGCTTGAAATCACCGCGATGGATGTAGTAGTCGACCGCAGCTTTAGGATCGCCGCTGCGCTGGCCGATGCTGTTGCCGTCCTCTGCCGGAAAATAATCGATGGTGACCAGGTTTTTGCCGTCGTACGCGAGCGGGCGTCCGAACCTGAGCATGCGATCTGCCAGCACCGCCGTCTGGGCTTCATCTTGCCACAAGTATCTGTCGCCCAAGTGATATAGCAGGAGTAGGGCCGCTAATCCCACAAGACAACAAGGCGCCAATACTCTGCGCCAAGATTTGGAGACCATTTTAGGGACCATTGCAATTGGACTGTTATCTTAACGGGTGCCAGGCCGTACCAGACGGCAAATGTTCGACTCGTTACGAAATTTCGGTGAGCCTAAGAAGCAGAGTACAATGCTCGTCGTTGACGGAGTCAAGAGGAAAGTTCCGGCTCCTCCTGCTAAGGCAACATGCGTTTCATGACTATATCCCCCAAACTGTTACTGGTTGTCGCGCTTCTCTCGCAGGTAGCAGTTTTTTCGTTTATTGCTCTCCATCGCTTCATCGATTTTGACGAGGGCTCGTATCTACTTGCTTCGCGTTTGGTGCTCGCGCATAAGACGCCTTATTTGGATTTTTTCTATAATCAGGCGCCTCTACTGCCGTATGTCTATGCAGGCTGGATGAAGTGCACGGAAACCTCATGGGTATCTGCGAAGTTGTTTTCCGCGCTTCTGACCGCCGTCCTCGCTACCTTGCTGTGCGCGGATGTTTGGCGACGGACGCGGAGTCGAGTCGCGGGGTTCGCCTCGTCAATTTTGTTTGCCTCAAGCACGCTAGTGTTCGCGTGGTTTCCGATAGTGAAAACCTATTCGTTGGCCGACGTGTTCCTTTTTGCTAGCTATTTTGTCACAGACCACATCTCTGAACGATTTTCGCCCTGGTTGATTGTATCCGGGGGGCTTTTGTTCGGATTGAGTGTCGATGCTCGGTCTTATTTGCTCTTACTCATGCCGGTTTTTCTGTATTGGGTGTTTGGACAATCCGCGGTCAACGATAGACACCGTGCGGTGGTTCGGTTTCTCGCTGGATTTGTGATCGGGACATTACCAGCGCTGTGGCTGTTCGTGTCCTCACCCGGTACATTCCTATTTGACAATTTGCGCTATCACGCGCTTCGATCGAGCGCCGGTCTCGTTGGCTGGTGGTGGGAGAAATTTGTCATCGTACTTCAACTGTTTCTGGGAAGCGGCGAGGCTAACGGTCTGCAATGGAGCATTTTGGTAATCGTGATCGGAGGATGGTCACTGTCGAACCCAGGCAAAAAGCTCTCTGCTCCCCTTGCGATGCACCTCGCTGCTGGTTTGGCGCTGATCTCCCTGCTTCCGACTCCCGCTTACATCCAGTACTTCTCACTGTGTGTTCCATTCCTGATCACAGCTGCTGTCACGGCGGTAGCTGACTTTTGGGAAGGGTTGGTTTCGCGTCGAGAAAAGGTGATTGCTGCTCTTTGCTCTGCTGTGCTGGTGACATTGTACCTTGCAGCTTCGGGAAATGATCTCCGGCGCTATCTCGTTACTGGAGATGCCGTTCCCGGGGTGAAGCAATCAACCGACAGGAATGATTGGAAGCTTGCCCGTGTGATTCAAGTATCGCAAACGCTTGATGAGCTAGTCTCTCCCGGTGAAGCCGTGGCTAGTTTTTGGCCGGGCGATATCTTCCAGAGCAAAGCGCAGCCCGTCCCGGGTTTTGAGAATCCATTCGGACTACCGATCTCCGATAAACTTGACGCCAATAAAAGAGCACAGTATCACATCCTTTCAGTTCCGGCGATCGAGGCGAATTTTGCTGCCCATAAACCACGAATCGTTGTGCTGCGGGGCCAAATCATCTCCCCGTTCACGAACCAGCACGACACCGGGATTTGGGACAACGGCGACATTTTCAGAAGAGCTCTTTTCGGCAGTGGTTACGTATTGATTCGGTCCTTTGGGGGCATATCCATTTATTCCTGCTGTCAGAGCTTGACAGGCAACTCAAGTGCTAACAGCGACCAGTAGCCATGGGGGGCAGATAACGCTCAACATGCAGGACACGCCGGAGACAGTGACAACCTAGATCATGTTGCAGGAACGCGGAAGAACGCACTGGCTTCGCGGATTTGCTCTCAAATGCTGGGAGACCGGACCAGTACGCTGGCCGAAGGGCCTGGGGTCCCCTCCCAATCTGACCGCGGTAAGCGTGCTTTGTTGGGGGCTTTGCCTCTGTTTCGTGATCCTTCCAAGCTGCGTTCTTCTTAGTAATCATTTCAAAGCGGGGGAAGGATACGATTTTGTCTACTTCTACGGTGCGGGCCGTCTGGCGAGCACGCGGCCGATCACCAACCTCTACGATTATGCTGCGCAACTGAAAACTTTCAACGAGATCAGCCCGTCGCGCTACGGCTACTACGGACCGAGCCCGTATCCACCATTCATAGGCCTGTTCTTTAGCCTATTCGCGCGCCTTCCTTTCAAGATTGCTTTTCTGCTTTGGCTGGTGACTTCGCTTGCTCTCTACATAGTCGGCATCGGCGCGGCATCGAAGCTGGCATTTCCCCGAGAACGTCCTAAGCGGTCCTTGCTTTTGTGTTTCGCGCTGGCTTACCCACCCTTTCTACTGTTCACGCTCGCCAATGGGCAAGTTGCAGCGGTCGCCGTTTTCTCGCTTGCACTGGCTGTATATCTAGAGGGTCGGTCATTGCCCTTCTGGAGCGGCTTCGCACTCTGTCTCCTGACGTACAAGCTAACGCTCCTGCTGCTTATTCTTCCTATGCTGATTCTCACGCGGAGATTCAAGGCGCTGGGCGGGTTCGTTATTGGCGGGCTCAGCCTCGTCGTGATGTCCACAGTTCTTGCCGGCATACAGGTGTGGTCGGCGTACGCCCACATGCTCATCACATTCCGGGGGCTTTCCCAAGGACAGGCTCCCGGCATTCACCACGCTCTCAAACGCTGGCAGTTCGTCGACTTGAACTCTCTTTCTTACGCAGTCATGGGCGGACGCTCGATGCCTGGGCGCGTGATTCTCACTTGCATCATCATTGGAGCTGCCACATGGTTGGCGGTGCTCTGGTGGAGGTCAGCAGGTCGCAGCACACCAATCCAACAACTTGCCTGGGCGACGACCTTGGTATGGACTTTATTACTGAATGTGTATGCCCCGATCTATGACTCCACCCTGATGACCATCGTCGTCATCCTGATACTCGGCGCGCTCACAGATCTCAATTGGCAGCACGCTACCAGATGGACCGTCATCCTTGCGCTCATCATGTATGCAGTTTCCTGGGTGACTGCCAGTATCGCCCAGGCCCACGGAATCCAGTTGCTAACGCTCGTCCTGCTTGTCTTTGGGGTGATAGGAAATCTTTTCCTGCAAAGGGCGCTGGCGGTAGCGGTAGCGGAGGAACAAGAATTCTCGCAATTCGCTGCTCCGACGCTATTTCAACAACATAACGCGAACGGTTGACCCGCTTCGATGCCGTGTGCCGAACTCCTTAGTCCGGGCCACCCCAAGCGCCGAATTCTGTTGTAAGTCACCGGATTGCAACGGTACGATGTTTCCACACTAAATGCCCGGCAAGGCGGCCGCTCTGGCTCTTTCTTCTGAATTGGCAATGACTTTTGCCGAAATGTGCTCCAGCAGCCGTCACCACATCTGTGCAATGACGAATGGCTTGGAAGGGGACAAGATGCAAGTCGGAAACAACCACGATGGCGGAGCTCCTGAGATCCGACTGGGGTCTAAGCTTGTCGGACCGGGCCAACCTTGCTATGTCGTAGCTGAAATCGGGATCAACCACAACGGCGATATCGACATTGCCAAGAAACTGATCAGCGTCGCTGTAGGCGCCGGTTGCGACGCCGTCAAGTTCCAGAAGCGAACCATTGAGGTCGTGTACTCGCCAGAGGAGTTGGCCAAGCCCCGTGAGAGCCCCTTCGGGGAGACGAACGCCGATCTCAAACGCGGACTCGAATTTGAATTCGACGAATACCGCGAGATTGACCGCTACTGCCGCGAGGTCAAGATTGACTGGTTCGCCTCCTGCTGGGACGAAGCCTCGGTCGACTGCATAGCCCAGTTCAATGTACCGTGCTTCAAAATTGCCTCGGCCTCCCTCACGGATGACAATTTGCTGCGCCACACGCGCGCAACCCGCAAACCTATTATTCTGTCTACGGGTATGAGCACCATCGACGAGATCAATCATGCCGTTGATGTCCTAGGTAAGGAGGATTTGATCCTCCTGCACGCGTGCAGCACCTACCCCGCGTATTACGAAGAGCTGAACCTGCGAGTGTTAAATGTTCTGCGGAACATGTATAGCGTTCCGGTTGGATATTCCGGACACGAGACGGGACTGCCTTCGACGATTGCCGCCGTAGTGCTGGGCGCCTGTGTGGTGGAGCGTCACATCACCCTGGACCGCTCCATGTGGGGATCGGACCATGCGGCGTCACTCGAACCGAACGGCATCACGCGCCTCGTCCGCGACATTCGCCTGATCGAAAAATCTATGGGCGACGGCGTCAAACGAGTCTTGGAACGCGAACAGCCGGTCATTAAGAAGTTGCGGCGCGTGGGAGCGGCTAGTGCAGTCAATTAGGGCCATCGCCATGGATGTCGATGGCGTGCTTACCGACGGCGGCGTGTGGTGGGGCCCGAACGGCGAAGAGTGGAAGCGCTTCCATTTCGCTGACATCATGGCTCTCTCTCTCGCTAAAAAGTCCGGCATCATCGTCGCCCTTTTGTCAGGAGAAGATAGCCCTTTGGTCGACCGGATGGCCGCGAAGTTCGCCATCACCGACGTTTACAAGAATTGCAAGGACAAAGCTACCGCGCTGCGCGCGTTCGCAGAACGCCACGGGCTTTCGCTCGAGGAGATCTGTTTCATCGGCGACGACGTGAATGACCTGCCGGCGCTTGCCATCGCCGGACTCAGCGCCTGTCCCGCCGACGCTCGTACCGAAGTCCGCGAGCGCTGTCAGTACGTGAGCACGCTCTTCGGTGGCAACGGCGCAGTCCGGGAGGTTGTCGACATGTTGCTCGGAGCCGACCGGTTGGCGGCAAAGTCGGTTCGCTAGGAGAGCACGATACTTCCCAGGCCACCGGTCTATCCAGCAAACGCACTCCGAACCATATCCTGTCTGATGCAAGCGACAGCCCGGTTCTTTATAGGCAATCTCTTGAACTCCCGGTATTCGTTCCACATTTCATTGTAAATTTCACACAATACGTTGCTGTCGATGTTAGGACGGCGGAATGTCACCTCCTGGTAGTGTCCAGGAATGAATCCTTTAGGGATGATGTTCTCCGTCACTAAACGGTTATAGATGTCAGTTCCTGGAAGAGGTTGATAAAAACTGATTCCGACAAAATCAAAATCATTTTCGAAAATGAATTTCTTCGTTAAGGCGATATCCTCCAGCGTCTCATCAGGGTAGCCAATGATGAAGAACGCCGTGACCTGCAAGCCTACCTCGTGGAACATGCGGATGAAATCGGGTATTTGGTCAATGTTCACCGGTTTCTGCATGGCCTTTAGAGTCTTCTTGGAGCCACTTTCGGGGGCGATCATGACTTCACGCCATCCCGCTCGCTTCATCGCTTTTGCAAGCTCGATGTCCATGCCAGCCAAGGGGATGCCATTGGGTGTGCCCATAGCCAGATCCGAAAAATTCAGATCGGCAATGGCGTTGCAGACTTTCATTGCCCATTTCTTGTTGATGGTAAAGTTATCATCGATGATCGCAACGTAGCGCACTCCGAAATCGTGGTACAGGGTCTTGATTCTGTCGATGACCTGCTCAAGGGAATGCCGCCGGATACCTCGCCCATCGATTTGAGGGGCCATGCAAAAGGTGCAATGAAACGGGCAGCCACGTGCGCTCATTATGGGCGCTGTGAGTTCCGTTTTTTTCTGTAGTTTTGCGCCGTAGTAATAACCACGGCTATGATAGTCGCGCAGCCGCAGGGTTTCATAATCTATGCCACGAACTAGATCCAGGTCTTGCACAAAGTCAGTGGCGTTGCGGCGCGCGCCCAGCCCGTCGCGGTAGATCAACCCGGGGATGGCCGCCAATACGTTAGTAGGCGGAAAGCCATCCGAGTCCTGAATGGCTTCCAACAGTCTCGCACAGCCCACTTCCGCTTCGCCGCCGAACGCAAAATCCACACATCGACCAGCAACTACGGATTCTCCACACCCAGTCAAATGAGGGCCGCCAGCCATCAGGATGACATCGGGCAATAGCTGCTTAATCACACGAATCGTGTCCTCGACCACCGGGGTGGTGTTGCTCCACCATGAAATTCCCACGATGTCGGGCTTGAATTCGTTCAATGCGTTCGCAAAGGTCTCGCTGTCTGGCGCGATATCATCTAGTACGCAATCGAGAACCCGAACTTCAAAACGGTCTAGATTGATATTGCTGACTAAATAACCGAGGCCAATGGGGAACAATTCCAGTGCCTGCCCTTTTAGGTTTTTCCACGGCCAAATTAGCATCACTTTGCTTATTTTCATTACCCCTCCTCGTGCTTAAATCGCCGCGCATAGGCGGACCAGAAGAGATACCGTGATCGACCCTAGCTTAAACTTCCGACTCCGGTCATTTGCACTAAGCGTTCCGACGGAATGGCGTAGCATACCACGTCCCATCCATCTTCGACATGAGGGCGGAGATAGACAGAATGCTTCGGTACAAGTTGGTGAATCTTGAGCGGAATTCGCCAGAGGTCTGTTGGAGTGTGATAGACGCACACCGCTAGTACTGGTTCACACTGGCGAATAAGATTGCGCGCTCCTTCGAGTGCTCCCAATTCAGCACCTTCTATGTCCATCTTGATGAATGTAGGTTCTGCCCCCTTCAAAAGCTCGTCCAATGGGACCTGCTCGACTTCGATATTGCCGTCACTTGCAACGGCGGCCTGAACCGTTCCGGTGGACTGGAATCTTACCATGGCGCGTTCGGCACCCACCGCGAGATGGTGTGCCTCAATTCTGTTCCGCTCTGCCAGGGTTGAAATGGTGCGAACGAGCTGTTTGTAGTTCCTCGGATCGGCATCAATAGCGCATATCCGGAGAAATCCGGGAGTACGCTTCAGAAATCGGCGGATAGTCACTCCGTCATAAGCCCCACAATCAACGAATACTTCCTGGGGCGATAGACGAAAGAGTCCATCGGGGAAATATTGGTGGGGTTGTGGAGGGGGCAGTTCGCCAAAGTCCCCAAGGGCACGCCAGCGCACCTGACACAAGTATTCTTTACGCGAGAAATCATCTCCCATCAACCCGGCAGCTTCCAATACGGAACTCGCTTGTTCGTACACCTTGTGCGGAAGATCTTGACAGTAATCGGGCAGTAGGAGGTCAGCAAATTTCCATCGTAACCTTGTTGCGCAAGTCACGTTGCGGCAGCCAAGTCCCAACAGTTGCTCAAGCGTGTTGGCATAACGGTGTCCTGGAGACCAAACCGTAACCACGAAGAGCGCAGACGAACCAAATTTTTCAGAGGCAGCTTCAGGAGAGATAACTGGAATTCGGTCCAGCTCCGTGCCCCACAGTGCTGGCTTGTTGTCGGCGAATGCGAGCGGCGCGATCCCAGCTGAGCGCAGGCAGGACAGCGCCCGGCGACCCAAATTGCCGGCTCCAAAAAGGACAAGGCGGCCTTCGCACTTTGCCAATTCGCGGTCAAAAGCTGTGCGCTCCCTTTCGCGCACCGACGCCACTGGCTCGCTGAGAAGCGATTCGAGTTCCCGCAAATGATCGTTCACGATCCCTCAGCGAAAAGGTCTTGGATTCCGACGAGGATGGTCCCATCGGTGCCACATCGCAGTGGAATTCTTAATGTTTGATTCTGATTCTACACAGTCAGCATGCCCAGTGCGCCAGTGGCAGAGGACTACTCTGAACTAAAGTAACCCGCGCAGCCGACAACCTTCGCGAAGTGCTTTAACGGCAATCAGGGGAGTGGTCGACATGTTGCTGGGGGCGGCCAGTTTGGCGGCAAACTCGGTTCGCTTTGAGAGTATGAGACTCGCGGCTTACGTCATGCGCTTCATTGCCAGGCAGGGAAACGGATTCTAGATGTTCTCGATCAATCCGCACGCCAGCCAGCCACCGTCAACCGGAAGGTTGACGCCAGTGATGTAGTCGGACTTGGGGTCACAGAGAAACGCAACCGCATTGGCCACATCTTCGGGTTTCCCCCACCGTTCCAACAGGATGTGTCGTTTTCTCGCTGCGTTAAGTGCCGGGTCATTGTACGAGCGAGCCGTCATAGAAGTGTGGATGTATCCTGGCGAAACGCAATTTACCCGGATTCCAGCGCTCCCGAGGTCGTACGCAAAAGCGCGCGTAAGTCCGAGGACACCAGCTTTTGATGCGTGATAAGCGGGATTACCCGGAAACCCCACCGCGGTCGCCAGTGATCCGATAAACACAATTCCGCCTTCCTTAAGCCTCCCATTGGCGAGACACTGCGCGTAATGGCGTGCCCATCGAAACGGAGCTTCCAAATTAACTGAAATCGTGTTTCGCCACGCGGAATCGGACTGCGGAATCCCAGGATGGGTGACCCCCGCGTTGTTGACTAGATAAAGGGCCCGGTTCCCGTGTGAAAGTGCCTGATCGAACGCCGCTTGCATTGTGCGCTGATCGAGAACATCACCCTCAATCGCCGCGTCTGCAGCTTCTGCGCTGATTGGGGCGAGATCAACGCCCACTACCCAGTGCCCTCGATCCCGGAGTCTGGCCGCGATGGCAAAACCGCTACCTGCGGCGGCGCCGGTGACAATAGCCGTAGATGCCTTAAGCATTGTTCCTATTTCTCGAGAAAGCGAATGACCCGCCGACGGAAAACGACTTCCGGCTCAAAAACGTTTGAACGAGAACAGACCGCCTCAATAATCCGTGTAGCGACCTCAGCAGGTTTCAGAAACGTGCTGGGGTCCTGCTCGGTTAGCCGCCGGCCCATCTCGGTGTCCATTGTCCCAGCAGAAAACAGCCAAAACCGAGCATCCGTTTCGGCGTATTCGTCGTTCATTGCACGGACGAAACCCAGCAGCCCATGCTTTACCGCGCAATAAACCGCGGTGTTTCGGAAGCCTGCGTAAGAAGAAGTCGAGCCGATGAAACAGTAATCCCGCCGCTCTCCGCCGCGAGGCGGATGCCGCACTAACAGTCCCCGTACAAGCTGAATTATCTCAGTTAGTCCGATTTCAATCTCTCTCGCGATGCCTGCATCCTGCGTCATCGTCAGCGGGCTGGGAAAGAATAATGCTTGAGGAAAAAAATACGCGTCGTAAGGCTGCTCAGGGACGAAAGCGGAATACTTTTCGTCAACTGTCACAATCCTGGCGTGACTCCGGCGTTCAAAAGTTTGACTGAGGTGGTCGTGCCTCGACTGCCGCGTAACCAGGTCAACTTGCCAATCGCGATCGAGCAATGCCCGTGCGATCGAGGTGGCCAATCCGCCCGAAGCTCCGAAGATAATGGCCCTCACCAGGTGAGCTCCGAGAGCGGCGTTGTGTAGGGTCTGCCGTTCTTGTCGAAAGTTGTCTTCACAGAGGGCCCTCGATTTTCCGACTTCTCAATGTGCACTTCCACCATGATCGGACCGGCGTGCGGCTCAAGTTGCGGTAAGAGCGCATCCAAGCTTTCCAAGGATCCCACCCGTTGATAGGGAAGTCGAAACGCAGCCGCTACGCTTTCGAAATCAGGTATGAAGAGTCCGCTGGCTCGATCGACACCACTGGCTGCGCCAAAGTAACGAGTCTGGGAAGCTCGAATCGACTCGTAGCCCCCGTTATTCAGCACAAATAATACAAAGCCCTTCGGGGAATAGTGTGAGAGCGTAGCCAGTTCCTGCACGTTCAGCATAAGACCGCCGTCCGCCTCTAGACAGATCACCTGCCTTGCGGAGCCAAATGCAGCGCCAATTGAGTGAGGTAGCCCTAGGCCCATCGCCCCTAAAGCGGCTCCGTTGAAAAATCGAGTACCCTCACCGGGAGCGAAAAACCTGGTAAATGTCTCCTCTGCGTAGCCCGAACTCGCAGGTACGAACACCTTCCGATCCGACCAATTCGAGAGCCGCTTCGCAAGCGCATAAACGGTCAGCTCGTCTGATTTCAGGCGCTTGCGTTCCTCCTCGAGGTAATTCGAGCGCCGCTCGCTGCACCATTTGAGCCAGCAGGGGTCTGCGCCCGCGGCTTGATCGACCGCTATGTCGGCAACGGCTTTCGGCAACGACCGGAGATCTGCTCGAACACATTCGCTGTTCGCAAAGTTCCCAAACTTCGCGAGCTCGTTTTCGTCTATGTCGACGAAGCACCGCCTGGCTTGCTCGCCAAATGATTCCCGCTGAAATGCGGTCGTCCCAAGGTCGAGCCTGGCTCCGAGAAACAGAATGAAATCGGCGCGAGATAGTATCTCATTGGCCGATATAGGCGCTAGTCCTCCAGGACAGCCGAAATGCCAGGGTTCACGGCTCGAGAGAATGTCAAATGACAACCAGGTAAATACCGCCGGAATTCTGTGCTGCGCAATCAAGGCGCCGACCGAGTCTCCCACTCCGGCGATGCGGCAGCCATTTCCTACGTACAGCAGCGGGCGCCTGGCCTCCAGTAATTGCCGTAGGCAGAGCGCGAGTCTCTCCGCATCTCCCTCGTTACGCAATGACCGCGACACAGTGCGCCGAATTTGTTCTGCATTCCTCTCCATATCGCCGGCGGAGTATTCGAGCGGTACGCCTTGAACATCGAGCGGCGTCTCAATGAACACAGGACCCGGACGACCTGTGAACGCCTCGGCAAGTATGGCTGCTAGGTCTTCCTGGTAGTTCGCGACGTCAAGGCGCACGAATCGCTTTACGCAGGGGGAAATCAGTTCTTTTGAATGAATCTCCTGAATGCCATGGCTCCGCGTACCATATCGATCAATATCGGCGGTTTTGATCTGCCCACCCAACACGATTAGTGGTGTCGAATCGCCAAACGCAGAAATCAGGGACGTGACGGAATTCGAGGCGCCCGGACCTGCCGTTACCACTGCGAAACCCGCGCGTCGAAAATCGCTCGCTTTAGCGTACCCCTCGGCTGCGGCCACGCACGCCTGTTCGTGCTGGCAATACACAGCTTTCAGTCCGGGATGGGTGGCCACTGCTCGATTCAGATGCATTGCCATCCCCCCGGTAAGCGTAAACACTGTCTCGGTTCCCAGGGCGGTTACCAAATCGACTGCGTAGCTTGCCAAATTGCGAACGCGATTGATGTCCGATGGGGTCACACGCTTCATGATACAGGCTGTAAAGCAGTGCGCAAAATCTAAGAAGAACGGCGCTCAGCGACGCGTGTAAAATGGCAGCGAAGCATCCGAATGAGCCTTTCAAGCCTTTCCGAGCAGTGGATCGCACCGCTGACGCGCCACATTCCTCCGGGCCAATTCAGGCGGTACTTGCTGGTGGGTGCTTGGAATACGTCATTCGGTTACGGCTCGTTTGCGTTTTTCACTGCCATTCTCAACCCGCTGATTCCGCACAGCTACATGGCCGCCTCGGTAGTTTCAAGCTTGTTGAACATCTCGCTTGCGTACCTTGGCTACAAGTTCTTCGTTTTCAAAACTAAGGGTAATTACCTGCGGGAATGGATCCGGTGCGTGAGTGTTTACAGCGGTGGCGTTCTTTTCAGCCTGCTCGCCTTACCCATGCTGGTTTTCTTTATTCGGCGCAATACCCGCTTTGTCGCCGAAGCGCCCTACATTGCTGGCGCGCTGGTGACCGCAGTCATTGTGGTGTACAGCTTTCTCGGACATAAGAAGTTTTCCTTCCGGTCACCAGCATGATGCGCATACTGATTACCGGCGGCTCGGGTTTCATCGGAAGAAATCTGGCGGAGCACCTTGCCTCGTCCTACCAGGTGCTGGCGCCCTCATCCGCTGAGCTCGATCTCCTGAGAGAGCGCGATGTGCGCGCCTACCTCCATGCGCACCGTTGCGACGTCGTCATACATGCCGCCACCACGCGCTCGAATCGGCGCGTCGCTGCCCCTCCCGATTTGCTCGACCGCAATTGCCGCATGTTCTTTAACCTCGCGCGAAATGCAGATCGTTTTGGCAAGATGATTCATTTTGGTTCCGGCGCCGAGTATGATCGCAGTCACCTGCCGCCGCTGGTTAAAGAGATCTACTTCGATTCGCGCGTTCCAGCCGACGCCTACGGCTTTTCCAAGTACATCTGTGCCAAGTACATCGAGAGAGTGGAGCGCATCGTCGACCTGCGCTTGTTCGGCGTCTTCGGTCCCTACGAAGACTACACGGTTCGCTTTATTTCGAACGCCTGTTGCCGGGTCCTGAAAGGGCTGCCGATTGTGCTCCGCCAGGACGTCCAGTTCGACTATTTATATGTTGGAGACCTGGCCCGCATCACCAGCTGGTTTATCGAGAACGACGCTCGACACAAGGCTTACAATGTCTGCACTGGTCAGCCGGTTACACTGACGGAAGTGGCGCAACTCGTGGCAGACGTTTCTGGGCAGAACCCGAACATCTCTGTCCTGCACGGCGGAATGGGAGCGCAGTACACGGGCGACAATTCGCGCTTGTTGGCAGAGATCGGGCGATACCATTTCTGCAGTGCGCGCTACGCAATTGGCGAACTCTACGATTACTACAAGCAGAGGGAATCGAAGCTAGACATCGCTGAGTTGCGATTCGATGAGGGATCAAGACCGGAGCAAAGCCATGAGCGTGATCCAGACCAAAAGCCATGAGCTGCGGTTTGAAGATGTGCTTCGCCAGATCGAAGCCGAGTCGCCGGAAGCGGTTCGCAGGCGGGAGCAGGGCGCGTTCGACGAAATTGCCGGACCGTTCAGCGAGCGTCTAGTGCTCTTCGGGGCGGGACCGCTAGGAGAGCATGTTCTTGCCGGCTTGCGCGAAGCCAAACTCGAGCCGTTGGCGTTCTCCGACAATAATGAGAAGCTTTGGGGAAGGGCAGTATCAGCTCTGAAGGTGATCTCTCCGGCAGAGGCCATGGGGCGTTATGGCGACACCGCATGTTTTGTGGTGACCATCTATCAGGGCTCGTCAGTGAGGCGCCAGCTCGCGTCACTCGGCTGTCCACGAGTTGCTCCCTTTGTGCCGCTCATGTGGAAGTATGCAGATATTTTTATCCCCCAGAGCGGTATCGAATTTCCGCACAAACTCTCGGCGGAATGGGACGCCATTCGACATTGTTACTCCATCCTGGCCGATGATGCGTCGCGACGCGAGCTCTGCGAACAACTGCTATGGCGTTACTGGCTCGATTACTCGGCGCTTTCCCCGCCGCTCGATGGCCGGGATACGTATTTCCCGATGGACCTGCTCTCGCCGAGCCCCGAGGAGGTGTTCGTAGACTGCGGCAGCTTTCAAGGGGAGGCTCTCTCCAGCTTTGCTTTCCATTGGCATGACAGGTTTCGATACATTTTTGCGCTGGAGCCAGATTCTCTCAGCCGCAAGACGCTCGAAATAGCAGCGAATAAGATGGGCCTTCTGGAGCGGATCACCATCCTACCGTATGCGGTCGGGAGAGAGAGTTGTCTCGTGCCGTTCGAATCAACAGGCACAGTGACCTCGCACGTGATGAGAGACGGACACCGAAGACCATCGGTCGAATGCCGCAGGCTCGATGAAATCGAATGGCCCTTTGTTCCCACTTACATCAAGATGGACATCGAGGGCGCCGAGCCAGAGGCGCTTCTGGGCGCCACAGACTTACTGCGGTCGCATTACCCAGTGCTGGCAGTGTGTACGTATCACCGAAGTGAACACCTCTGGGAGATCCCAGCGCTTATTCGATCCATTGCGCCCGATTACAATCTGTATTTGCGGCGTTATGCGGAGGAGTGCTGGGAAGGGGTTTGCTATGCAGTTCCTAGCCGCCGACTGAAACGCGCTTAGTCATCATCATGCCTAAAGCCATCAGCATCCTGACTCCCTGTTTCAATGAAGAAGGCAACATTCGTGAAGTCTATGAGCGAGTGCGTGCAGCGGTGGCAGCTGCTGGCGACTACAGGTACGAGCACCTCTTCATCGACAATGCCTCTACCGACAGCACTCTAAACGAGCTCAAGACGCTCGCCGCTGAGGACCGAAACGTAAAGGTCATACGGAATACCCGCAATTTTGGTCACATCAGGTCACCCATGCACGCGGTTTATCAAGCCAGCGGAGATGCCGTCATCGGGATAGTGGCCGACCTCCAGGACCCGCCCGAACTCATCATTCAGATGATCCGCAAATGGGAGGAAGGCTATCCGGTCGTCATCTGTGTTAAGGCGACGAGTGGTGAAAATGGCCTGACGTTTTGGATTCGAAAGCGGTATTATCGCCTCATAAGGCGCCTCTCAGGTGTCGAGACGTACGAGAACTATACGGGCTTCGGTCTCTATGACCGCAAAGTCGTGGACGTCATCAAGAGCTTCGACGATCCATATCCCTACTTCCGAGGCATGATCGCCGAGGCCGGCTTCCGCCATTTCGACATCCCCTATCATCAGCCGGCGCGCAAGCGGGGCATTACCAAGAACAACTTCTACTCGCTTTACGATACGGCGATGCTGGCCGTTACCAACTTGTCGAAAGTGCCGTTGCGGCTGGTCACTTTTTCGGGCTTTGCAGGCGCGGTGCTCTGCATTCTGGTTTCGCTCGCCTATTTTCTTTACAAACTTATCTTCTGGAACCGCTTCTCGGTAGGAATTGCTCCGCTGGTGATTGGGGTTTTCTTCTTCCTGTCACTGCAGATGCTGTTTATGGGCATTGTCGGCGAATACATCGGCACCATCCATACCTTGGTGCAGAAGCGGCCGCTGGTGGTGGAGCAGGAGCGCATTAACTTTGAGTACGGGCCAGGCAAGCCGTTGTCGGAAAATATCGCAGAGCAAAGAGCCACGGTTACGTTTTCCAGCGACTCTGAATGAGGGCTTTCCGTTCGGGTGAGATCAAGAAGATGACAGAAGTTAGCACCCAACCTACTCTATCTGCGTACATTCGTGAATCCTGTCCCCTCTGCGGAAGTCGAGCCCTCAAGCGACGTTGGCAAGTGAACGGCTATTGGATTGTAGATTGTAACGGATGTTCCTTGGTTTTCGTGCAGAACGTTCCGAGTCAGCAGGGCCTGGCCTTCCACTACGCTTCGGGTAGCGACCCCGTTTACTCAGATGATAATCGTGAATGCCTGAATTACTACTACAATCGGCTGCGGAATCTGATCGAGGCTAGGGTACCCCATCCGGGGAATATTCTCGACGTGGGCTGTTCCCGGGGATGGTTTCTAGAAGCCATGAAGGGCTGGGAGTGTCACGGCTGCGAGATTGCTCCAACTGAGGCAGAGATTGCCCGAAAGCGATTTGGAGATCGAATCTTTACAGGCACCGTAGAAGACTATCCTTCAACCGATAACTACTTCGATGTCATCACGCTGCAGGATGTCTTCGATCACTGTGCGGAGCCGCTGCCAGTGCTGGCAAAGTGCCACCGTATGCTGAAAACCGGGGGCCTGCTTGTCATCAAGGTGCACAATATTTCCTGCCTATATGCCAAAATCAGCGGCCCTCGATTTTACGCCATCATACCTCCTTCTCACCTTTTCTACTATGACCGGAGAACGCTGACGCTAGCTGCAGCCAAGTCTGGATTTGACGTCGTGGATGCACAATTCATCCCCCACTTGCTCCAGCTAAGCACAGTGTTCATAAGGCTATCGCGCAACACTACGAAATCCAAGTTTTATCGGCTTTACTCGGCCTTGGTAAACCGCCCGATAGGAAAAATCAAAATCAGAAAGAATCTTCACGACATAATTACACTGTTTGCCATCAAGCAGAGATAAAATCGAGGAGCAGTGCCATTCACATGTCCATTTCACCGGTAACGCGTATAAGCCAATTTCCAGACGAATCACCGGTGGAACGGCCTACCAGCGGGAGGTTTTGTTCTTCCACTATTGTGGTTGCACTCCTACTGTTGGTCTTGATTCTGCTGCGCCTGCCCAGCGCTCTCTTGCCACGTGAATTGAATGTCGACGAGGGCCACGCGCTTGCCGGGGCCATGCGGTTCTTGACCGACCCGCGTCCCTGGACAGGATTCGACGGAGGTTCCTGGGGGCCGCTGAACATCTATTTCATAACATTCTTTCTGCTGATGGGATTCAAGCCAGGTTTCATTCTGGTTCACGTTGTGGCAACTGTTCTCGTATGTTTTCAAGTGCTACTCGGATACCTGACGATAGAGCGATTTGCATTGCAGAAGACTGCGATTGTGGGCGCTTCCTTGATGGTGTTCGTGTATGGACTGTCGACGAAAACGGATTTCTCATTGCATTATGCCGGTGAACTATTACCGGTGCTCTTCCTCATGTTGGGCTTCTACATTCTTGTGCGATGGCTGGAGGAGCCTTCTGAAAACCACCTTGGTCTCCTGTTGGTTGGCGGCGTGGTGCTGGGTACGGCACCGTGGTGCAAATCCCAGGCGGCGCCTGTTAGCGGCGCTCTAGGCCTGGTGTTCTGCGCGGCAACCCTGCGAGGTGGAGGTTTTCGCCATAATTTCTGGCGCCCGATGAAACAGTTGACCGCATTCGGTACGGGAGCCGTTCTGCCCACTCTAGTAATGTTTTCTGTATTGGTTAGAACGGGGGCTTTTCAAGACTTCTGGAACTCTTTTGTGAGGGGAAACGCCGTTTATGCCGGGGAGGCGAGTTGGGCCAGGATGTTAATCTACTCCGTCCTCGTTTTTGTGGTCACGCCACTGAACCAACTCTTGCTCGTCGGCATTGCGCTGTTTATCGGTACTGTTGTCGGCAAACAAAGGTCGCAGTTATCGAATCACCAGAAGTGGGTTACGTATTCCCTCCTGGTTTACGCCGGTGCGAGTCTATTTGCCGTTTGCAGGGTCCAGTATTTATTCCCTCATCATGCCATCTTCCTGGTGGCGCCGGTGACCTATATCGTCGCAGACCTGGTAGCACACGAACTAGCCGGCTGGACGGAAGATTATTCTTCGCGCACCAAATGGAGAGGCACACTCCTAGCGGTTGTACTGGCGCCCATTTTTGCACTGTATGTGGCTTACTCTGTTCGATATATCTACATGATCCAAGGTATTCGCCAGATGTCCAACGAGTCCGATGTCTCAAGGGCGAGAAGGATCCCTGACTTGGAAGTTCGCAGCGGCAAGCTCCTGGATAACGTTATCGGTCCGAGTCACTGGTTCGTGCCGGATTCGAATGAGAGAATTGCTGCTGCTGTCGCGAAGCTGGAGAGCACGCACCAGGTTCACAGCCTGATGATATGGGGAGTCGCCTCAGGCGTATATGTTCTTACCGGAATACCCCCGGCGACGCGCTACTCCACAGGAGAGCCAGTGAAGCAGGGTCCGCTACGAACCTACTATATGACGCGTCTGCTTAGTGATCTGCGAGCGAGCTCTCCAGATCTATTCATCGATGCAATTGGCAGAGGGATGTTGCGATTTGACCTCAATGAAAGTGACGGGTACGAGTCGGTTCCGGAACTACGAGATTTTGTCGACAACAACTACACACTGGTCGAAATACTACCGGTTATAAAGGGGTCAAAGCCAGTTAGATTCTTCTTGCGACGCTCCTCTGACTCTCATGCGCCGACGACTCTGAGCCAGGGCAAGCCGGTGACGGAGAGTCAGACGCAAACGGGCGTCGCCCCTTAAACCCAATCTCTCGTGAGGATAGTAATGTGTGGAGGCGGAGTATCTTCCAGGGGTCGATTAACCACACTAGGTCATATGAGTTAAGCCATCATAATGCAGTAGCTTACAAGCCAAAAATTGGTTCCGCGAGGAAGCATTGTGAAAGGCAAAAACAGCGCTCAGGTCCTAGAGTGCTTCTTTGAGGCTGGCGGTTGTGGTCGTCTATGAACATGGATAACCTCCGTTCCATTGCCGTCACTCGAATTCGCGACTGCGCCGCCCTCCTTGGGCAACTGCTTGATTCTCGCGAATACTTGAACGCTGTGATCGGCGCTGCCGATGCGATGACGGGGCGTCTGCGATCGGGCAACAAGATTCTGTTCTTCGGCAATGGCGGCAGCGCAGCCGATGCCCAGCACTTGGCGGCGGAACTGAGTGGCAGGTTTTTGCGAGAGCGGCCGGGGCTGCCTGGCTTGGCACTGACGACGAACTCGTCGGCGATCACCGCAATCGGCAACGACTACTCGTTCGACGACGTTTTCGCGCGACAGCTTGCAGCCATCGCCAATGCTGGCGACGTTGCCTTTGCCATTTCGACAAGTGGCAACTCGCCCAACGTGCTTCGCGCAGTGGAAACGGCGCGCGAGAAGGATCTGGCTACGATTGCGCTCGCCGGAAAAAGTGGAGGGAAGTTGCGTGGCCTAGTCGACCACGTCATCTGCGTTCCGAGCGAGCAAACGCCGCGAATCCAGGAAGCTCATATCCTGACCGGGCACATCCTTTGCGAGTTGATTGACGAAGAATTGTTCGGAACGAAATGAAGGTCTGCGCGAGCGTTGCTGCCGTGCCCGTCATGCCTGAATGGGCGTAGCGGACTTCTGCAAGGCGGCGCTACTTGGCGACTCACAGGACTCAAACTTCGAGCAGTAAGCCGAGATCTGTTCCAGGCATTTCTCGCGGGCGCTCTTGCCGTTCATGAAATGCTGATACCAGTCGGTGGTCATCCGCACGGCATCGCTGAGGCGCAGCACCGGGTGCCAGCCCAACTGCTGTGCCGCTTTCGAGCAATCCAACTGCAACAGCTGATGTTCGTGAGGATGGGTGCCCTTATCAATCTCCCAGCGCAACGGAGAGCCCCAGGTGCTCACGATGTTTTCGACGATCCAGCGTACCGGCTGAACATCCGCGGCATCGGGGCCGAAGTTCCACGCGCTGGCGAAGGTTGGCCCATCCGCGCATAGTTTTTCACCCAGCATTAAGTATCCGCGCAGCGGTTCCAGCACGTGCTGCCACGGCCGGGTTGCGTTCGGGTTGCGGATCTTGACCAATGTTCCCGCCGCAACCGCCTTCACGATGTCGGGAATCAGGCGATCCTCCGCCCAATCGCCTCCGCCGATCACGTTGCCGGCGCGCGCCGAAGCCACCGCCACTCGCCGGCCATCGTAGCTGCCGGTCTCGAAAAACGAGCTGCGATAAGCGGCAACTACGAGCTCGGCGCATGCCTTGCTGCTGCTGTAAGGGTCGTGCCCTCCGAGGCTGTCCTCTTCGCGATAGCCACGCTCCGATCCGAGACTCTCATAGCACTTGTCGGTCGTGATGACGACAACAGCCGCAACTGACGGTGTTTGGCGCACCGCCTGTAGCAGGTGCGCCGTGCCCATCACATTCGTCGCGTAAGTTAGCAGGGGGTCGGCGTACGAAGCTCGCACCAACGATTGCGCCGCCAGGTGAAAGACAATCTCAGGTTCAGACGCCGCGAGTGCTTCCTTCAAGTGACCGAAATCGCGCACATCGCCAAGGATGGATTGCATCCCAGAGGCGACCGCGGCGGCCCGGAAGAGACTGGGAGAAGTAGGCGGCTCGAGCGAGTAGCCCGTCACTTCTGCGCCCATCGCCTGCAACCAGAGCGAGAGCCAGCTTCCCTTGAACCCGGTGTGTCCGGTGAGAAAAACCTTCTTGCCGCGCCAGAACATCAATCACCAAACCTTCCACGGGGGGGTGCCTGAGGCCCACAATCCCTCAAGCAGGTTCCTGTCAGGCAACGTGTCCATATGCTGCCAGAAACCGTCATGTTTGAACGCGTACACCTCGCCATCGCGCGACAGACGTTCCAGCGGCTCATGCTCCCAGGTGGTGTGGTCGCCCTCGATGTAGTCTGCTACACGCGGCGAAAGCACAAAAAAGCCACCATTCACCCAGCGGCCGTCGCCTTTCGGCTTTTCCGTGAAGTGGACGATCTGCCCATTATCGCGAATCTCAAGCGAACCAAACCTTCCCTTCGGCTGCACCGAAGTGATGGTCACCGCCTTGCCGTGCCGGCGATGGAAGGCGATCAGTGTGTTGATGTCGATGTCGGATACTCCGTCACCGTAGGTTAGGCAGAATACCTCATCCTTCCCAACATATGGGATGATCCGCTTCAATCGGCCTCCGGTTCCGGTACCGAGCCCGGTATCGATGAGCGTGATCCGCCAAGGTTCGCAGTCACTGCGGTGCGTCTCGATGTGGTTGCTTTGCAAATCAATCGTTACGTCGGTCGAGTGGAGCAGATAGTTGGCAAAGTATTCTTTTATTAAATAGCCCTTGTAGCCCAAGCAGATGATGAAGTCGTTGATTCCATAATGCGAGTAAATCTTCAGAATGTGCCACAGGACGGGCTTACCGCCTATTTCCACCATGGGCTTAGGGCGGGTCGAAGTCTCTTCGCTAAGACGGCTGCCCAGGCCTCCCGCAAGTATGACGGCCTTCATCCCACCTCCGAGTGAGTGATTGCTGGGTTTTGGAAGCAGTGAGTCTAGTGTCAGTGTGGAAGATTGATGCGAGCGGGTCAAGAGAAAATCATGCTCAACGGTTGACCTAGCCAGCAGCAACTGCGGTCCTGGTTTGTCGAATGAACTCGGAACACGTGTCAGCGATGTGGTCCAGCATCGGTTCGGTGAGGCCGGGATAAACGCCGACCCAGAAGACGTTGCGCATCACGTAATCGGTGTTCTTTAGGTCGCCAACAACGCGATAGTTGATGCCCTGATACGCAGGCTGCCGCGTTAGATTGCCGCCAAAGAGCAGCCGCGTTCCAATCTTGCGAGACTCCAGCGCTTGGATAAGCTCATTCCGGCTGAAGGGCGCGTCCTCGCGCACGCCGATCGGAAATCCAAACCAACTGGGGTCAGCGTCGGGAAGACTCGCGGGCAGCATTAGTACGTCTTCGCACGGCTTGAGCTGCTCGTAGAGATAGTGGAAGTTCCGTTTGCGAGTTTCGATGAACTGCGGCAGCCGCTCAAGCTGCGATAGGCCGATGGCAGCCTGCATGTCGGTCATCTTCAAGTTATAGCCGATGTGCGAGTAGGTGTACTTGTGATCGTAGCCGTAAGGTAGCTCGCCTTGCTGCCACTGGAAGCGCTTGCCGCAAGTGTTCTCTTTTCCGGGATCGCACCAGCAATCGCGGCCCCAGTCGCGGAACGATTCGACCAGTGTCTTCAGGAGCGGCGAGTCGGTAATGACTGCTCCGCCCTCGCCCATGGTGATGTGGTGCGCGGGGTAGAAGCTGACGGTAGCGAGGTCGCCGAACGTACCGGTCAGGCGTCCTCGGTACACTGATCCGAGCGCATCGCAACAATCTTCGACGAACCATAGCTTGTGCGTCTTGGCGAAGCTGGCAACCGTCTCGAGGTCGCACACATTACCTAGCGTGTGTGCGAACATGATCGCCCGTGTGCGGTCGCTCAGTGCTGACTCTAATTGCGTGACATCAAGTTGAAGCGTTGGTAATGAAATATCGACGAAGACGGGAATGCACTGGTTCTGAATGATCGGGTTAACAGTTGTAGGGAAGCCGGCAGCTAAGGTGATTACCTCATCTCCAGGCTGTAGTCGACGATCTCCTAGCTTGGCTGAAGTCAACGAAGAGAAGGCAACCAGATTGGCCGAAGACCCGGAATTGAGCAGCGAGCAACCGCGTACGCCGAAGAAGCGGGCAAAGCGCCGCTCAAACTCCTGTGCGAACCTGCCGGTGGTCAGCCAGCAATCGAGTGCCGCATCCACCAGACTACGCAAATCGTTGCCATTCAACACCCGGCCGGAAACCGGTACCGACGAGTCGCCAGGGACGAATGGCTGAGTAGGGAATTGCTCCCCGTAATATTCCTCCGCAAGACGAAGGATCTGCTCCCGCAGCTGGTTGGCACGATCCATACACTTCACTCAGCCTTACCACGTTAACATACGGAAAAAGGGGCTGCGGGTATCTTTCGGGTAAGCAACAAGAGATCAGGAATACTTTCAGAAATAGATTCTTAGTGGTTAGAATGCGTTTCGTTGGCACACCCAGCCAAGGAAATCGTTGCCGCTAACATGCCCATATCACCGACCGTCGAATCAAACTCCACGCAGCAATCACCGGTCCAGAAGCGTACACATTTCCGCTTGCCCTCAGCGGCGATCGTAGTTGGCTGCTGCTTCTCCTCCTTCTGTTGCTACGGCTGCCGAGTGCCCTCCTGCCAAGAGAATTAAACATCGACGAGAGCCAGGGGCTTGCCGATGCCATGAAGTTTCTGGTCGATCCTCGTCCGTGGATTTCAAACGGCACCCCTACCATCTGGATCTGTTTATTGACGCGGTTGGAAAAGGCCTGCTACGCTTGGATCTCACCGAAAGTGATGGTTACCAGTCAGTTCCCGAACTGCGCGAGTTTATCGACAACAACTACACTCTTGTCGAGACACTACCGGTCATAAAGGGCTCAAAACCAGTGAGGTTCTTCTTGCGACGCTCATCGGGCGCTAATGCGTCGACGACCCTGAGCCGATGAGACAGGGAGGTCCGTCAGTACCCTCTGGTGCTTGCGCGAGGGCGCTGGCGACACAACGTGCGGCTCACCTGGCTGACTGGGAAAACAATGCTGTTAATGTCGGCTCGAGCAAAAGAGACTCAGATCTGCAAATCACGGGCGTCCTCTATCTGAAATACAATAGCGGTTCTACGAAAGAAGTCAGCGGATCATCTGAGCGCCCCAACGTAGGTCACCACCATCCTCTGGTAACCACACCTTCAGATTACTTTTGGGTGGACTCTAATTCCTTTCACTTTGACGGCATACAGATAGTATGCAAATCTAGGTGTAGCGCCGCTTCGCCGAAGCCCCTTCCGTTTTTGCGGAACTTTCGGGTTGCGCGGTCAGTCGGTAACCCTTACAGGAGACAAAACCCGAGATGATGAATCTACTGAACTGCCTGCACAAAGAAGAATCCGGTCAGGATCTTATTGAATACGGCCTGGTCGCCTTGCTTGTTGCCCTGGGAGCGATTGCTGGCATGGGTACGTTGGCGTCGTCGATCAATCACGTCTACACACAGATTGCTAGCCAGTTGAGCTAGTTTTGCGATATGAGCCGCGAGTTGGTACCAGTTCGCTTGCGGCTCATGTTGCGTCCAGACACGATTCAGTTTGCGCTTTGGTTTGGCGACACGGCCCGTTCAAATGCTAGCGCAGTGAGAAAGAGAGGGTTACCTGTTTGGCAACACGAAGGGAACCGCCATTTAATGCTTGACTTTAGTGGTACGAGTGGTGATAATATGCGGCACCCTAGGGGTAGGAAGAAGGAGAAAGAAAGTGCTACAGATAGTGAAAAGGTTCCACAAAGAAGAAGCCGGTCAGGACCTAATCGAATACGCCCTGATCGGTCTTATCGTGGCGCTGGGCGCGATTGCTGGAATGGGGACCCTGGCATCGTCCATCAATAGCGTTTACACCCAGATCGCCAGTCAGCTGAGCTAGGGCCCGCTGTCGAGCCGTGGGTGAACGTCACTTCGCTTGCGGCTCAGTTGTCTCAATTCTCGTCCCCGTAGCAACTGCGTTCCTACTATTTCGATTGCTCCTAACCCCCGACCCAATCGATGCAATGCAGGTGGAATCGCCCACGCCAGCAAAGTGCTACGCCGTATCCGAAGACTGATTTGGATTGGAAGGACGCTCAGTGCAGCCCGCCGGGTGCATCGACCGCCGTGCGTTCGATGAGCACTGCTACCTGATCCGAATAAATGGTTTTCCATCCCGGAGAATGTTGCAGCATGTAGACCATCGGTTCGGCCGGATCCACCAGGACGTACTGAACTTTGTATCTGTCCAGGATTTCGAATGTGTGCTGCAGCGCGCTAGCTCGCAGGTAGTCAAAAAAAACCCCTGCATAGATATACAGGTCTGCACGTCCGTCAATAAACGGCTTATATTCAGGTGCATTAAGTTCCATGTACCCGCCGAACTTATATTGGTTGAAAATTCTCCCGTTAATATGATGCTGCCGCATAAAAGCTAATGCCGCTTTGGGATATTCATTATCTACTCGCTTTTGCAGCTTGGATTCAGAAGGGAAGTAGACGGCCATTGCCGCTGCTAGCCCGGCAAGAAGAATAGCATTTAACCAGGGCTTTTCGAGCTCCCGTTCATAGGGGGGGAACAGCCGCAAGCGAGGGGCGAGAATGGGCATAATTATTACGCCAGCAAAAAAGAGAAAGCGTCCATGCGAGAGGGCCGCCCACAGAGCAAAAGCGGCCAATAGGGCATCATCAAGCCTCCAGGTACGCCGTGAGAAAAGAACCGCCGCGATCACAGCAAAAATGAGACCCAAAGCCAATGTGCCATTTACCGTGCCAAACTGCGCCGGACCCCACTCTTCAATAAACTGCATTACTCCTTTCTGGTGCAGCATGAGGTCCATCGGATAGAAAACGAGCTTGTATCCGAACGGATTGAGGAACAGCGCGACGCACGAAGCGGCGAGAGATACCACCAGTCCTTTCAGTCTTGCCGGACTCCAGCGGGTAGCTACGACCAAACCCCACTGGCCTTCCAGAAGTCCTGAAACAATCGTGACCACCAGTATCACGATGCCGAAGGGCCAAGAGCCGTGGAAGTTAATCCAAACAGCGAACAAGGGTGGCAGTAGCCAGAGGCCCTTGCCTGTCTGGCGGAAACGATCCAGCACCAACAACAGCCCCGTCATGCATAGCCAGCCAAAGAGCAGAGTACGCGGGGCAATTGAAACGCCGCCCATACAAATGGCCGCAAAGGTCGTAACCGCGGCATCTTTGCAATCAGCGCCAGCGCGCCAGGAGCGGTAGTATACAGCTGTGAAAATTACAATCAGTACTGCGAAGTAGAGCAACAGTATACCTTGCAACCCGAAAGCTTCGAAAGCGAGGTAATAAGCAACCTCCGAGAGCCACTCAAAGCTGATCCAGTGAGTCCCCGCCGCAGTGAAAGAATACGTGTCGACCCGGGACCAGGAATGGTAGTGCAAAAGGCTATATGCATTCCGTAGATGCCACCAGAGATCGGATTCCGCGAACTGCTGCACACAAAAGATCAGGATGCGGCCGATCATCAAGATCATGCATACAACCGGAAACGACAGAATGGACAGCAGCCACCTGCGCCGGGAGGAAGCGGTGTCCTTGGGCCCTGGTGCAGCACTGGTATGATACGTAGTTGCCAAGTTTTCCCTATTCGATAGTGGTCAGCGGAATATTAGCGTTAACAGTGATATGTGCTTGGTGGCGCGATCTCAACCATGATCCCAATTTCAACATTGGTTTCTCTATCAGAATATAAGAGGCAGTAGCACAAGCCAGCAGGGCAATGGGTTTCAACACCATGGACGGTTTGGACAAGAGCGTAAGCGGCTGCTGCCATAGATAAAGCGAATAACTCAAGATCCCTAGCGTGGATGCGACAATATTATTCAAGATCCAGTCTCGCCGCTCGATCATTAGAAGGACCCAAAATCCGAGTAGCAACGGAAACACGCCCCAAAGCACGCTCATCTTGTCCCAAAATGCCCCTTCGACAACCCAGGCGGTAAGAGGCAAAGCAATTGCGATAGCGGGAGACTGAGCCATCCACTGGCAACGACTTCGCATCTGCGGTTCATAGATAGCGAGCAGGCAGCCGGCGGCGATACTGTCCATGGTGCCGAAAAATGAAAAATGTATATAAACAGGATTGTAGTTTGGATTGCAGACGATCCAGAGGCGGAACAAAGCCGCTACAACCATCGTACTCCACGCGATCCAGGCGCGGCGCCGGAAGCCAAGTAACAGGGCTAGGGGCCAGAGTAGATAGAATTGCTCTTCTACTGACAAAGACCATAGATGCTGAAAAAACAGTGGTATATCTATGGGATGATATGACATGGTATAGGTGACTGCATAGACCAAAGCCGACCGCGACGCTGGTGACAGAAGCGCGATGATAAGAATATAGGTAAATGCCGCAGGAAATATACGGAAGCATCGCCGCTGGTAGAATGCCAGTAGACTGATACGACCTTCGCGAGCATGCTCTTTTTGCAGCAGTCCTGTGATTAGATATCCGGAAAGAACAAAGAATACGTGGACGCCAAAGGCAGACATGCGAACAGACATTCCTGCGCCGCCCCACAAATGCCCCATAATCACGAGAAGGATGGAGACTGCTCGCAGACCATCAAGGGACGGAATACGCGCAGATGAGGAAGTGCTCATACCGCTCTATCTCGTGCCAATTCCGGATGGTGAGATACGCTCGAACAAAACGGCGACATGATCCGAATAGATGTTTCGCCATGCCGATGAGTGCTCAAGGAGATAGGCTAAAGGTCTCTTCGGCTCCAGTAACACGTAGTCGATATGGTGTTTGTCCAGGATTTCAAAAGAGTTCTTGACCATGACCGCATTGACATGGTCCTCGAAAGTCCCGTTGTACACAAATATGTCCACTCTCCCGTCAAGGAAAGGCTTGAGTTCAGGCGTATTCCACTCCATGTAGCCGCCCCAGATGTCCGTGTTGAAAATTCGGCCTTGAATGTGGTTCCGGCGCATGAACTGCAATGCAGCTGTGGGATAGTTGCTATCCACGTCCCGCTGGAGTCTTGCCGAGGACGGGAACCAGAAAATCATACCGCCCACAAGTCCGGCTATGATGGCCGCATTGAGCCAAGGCTTGTCAATGTTCGGGTCGTAAGGCGGCAATAGTTCAAAATGGGCGGCGAGAATTGGCGCGATAATGATCCCTGCAAAAAACAGGAGCCGCACATGCGAGAGTCCGCCCCATAAGGCGAACGCAGTCAGCACCACCTGGTCGAGTCTCCAGCGGCGGTTGGAGAACAGCCCAGCCGCAAAGAGAGCGAAGATTAAGATCATGGCGACTTTGCCACTGCCCGCACTGAAGTCAACCGACCGCCACTCTTCGATGTACTTAAGATTCGCCGGCTGATGAAACAGGAGATCAAACGGATAGAGTACCAGGCGATAGCCGAAGGGGGTAATCAGCAGCGCAATCATCGAAGCGAGAAGCGCCAGGAGTAAACGCTTCAGTTCGCCGGCCGTCCAGCGGGAGGCAGTTACGGCTCCCCACTGGCCTTCGACCAGACCTGAGGCGATGGTGATGCCCAGCACGAGCATTCCAAATACCCAGGAACCATGCAGGTTAATCCATACCGCAAACAGTGGCGGAAGTACCCACAGGCCCTTGCGAGTTGCCCGGAAATGATCAAGCACCATGAGCAGCGCAACCATACACAGCCAGCCGAACAGGAGCATTCTGGGCCCGATCGACACCACCCCGAGAAGGATGCTCAAGAAGGTTGTCAAAGTCGCGGATTTGCAATCTGCGCCTCCGTAACACGATCGGTAAAAGACGCCGGTGTAAATAAGTACTAGGACCGCGAAATACAGGGCGACAATGCCTTTCAAGCCCCCGACCTTGAAGCCAAGGAAAAACGGGACTTCGGAAAGCCATTCGTGGTCGAGCCAGGGCGACCCATCTGCACCAAACGAGTACGTGTCGAGCCGGGGAATCGTATGATGCAGAACGGTCTGCTGGCCGTTTCGCAAGTGCCACCAGATATCCGGTTCGGAAATGCTTCTCACTGAAAAGCCGAAGATCACGGCGATCAGCAAGAACATGCCCATGACCGGGAAAGAGAAAACTGTGGCAAATAGTCCGCGCGGGGTGGAGACCGCGGGGTCGACAGGATCTAGCTCAACGTGAGAGGGGCTTGACACAAATATGCAACACTCGATTTCGTTACGAGATTTCCGGCGTGCCTAACGAGCAGGGTACAATGTTTATCATTTCCGAAGTCAAGAAAAAAATCTACCTCACGATCATTCCCTCGGTTTGTTCTGACTGCCAAAGCTGGGTTGCTAGCTGCAGCGGTATTTGCAGTACTAACCGTGTTTTGTTAATCATGGCGCTCGCCACCGCTTTATCGACGCGGATAAACATCTTGATGTCTGGCGTCACTCTTGGTCTGTTTCACCAAAGGCGCGACTTGGAGCTTTTCTTATAACTAGGCGCTACCTTTGCCTCAGGTTTACGCTGCAAGGATAAAGTGCGCCGATCTGTCGTGGAATTCGTTAAGAGATTTCGCCGCGGAGTTTCGGGGTCCATTGATCGGATTGTCCGACTTGGCGGAGCCGTTGTCAGCCTCTGGCCCTGCGACGCACACTTCCAGACCAGAGGGCATCCGTTCCTCGGGTGTGAAGATACTTGCGGCCTGCCCATTGCAGAGAAGCCAATTCCAAAGTAAGCGGGGTCTTCCGATATTGTCGAGGAGGGAGCTTCGGACGCCCGATATTTGTCCCAAACTGGTACTTGTCGAGGCCTCATTTGAAGGACTTCGTAATTCGCCTCCGCATGGCTTGAACAACAACAAAATGAATGACTTAGCGCATTATCAACCTTCGTGGTAATCGTTTCTGCGCGGGAATTATGGTTACTTTAGTTTCAATCCCGCGAAAATTTTCTCTTGCAATACCGAGTCAATAAGCTTTAAAGTGTGTCGCACTGTTAAACCCTCCCTTTAGAAGGTATTCGTCAGTGAACTCTGTCGATGTCCGGAGTGTGGGTGTACAGTGATCAAATTTCACCGAAAGGGATTACACACATGTTGAATTTCCTGAAAAACCTGCACAAGGAAGAATCGGGCCAGGACCTGATCGAGTACGCTCTGATTGGCCTGCTCGTTGCTCTGGGCGCCATTGCCGGTATGGGCACCTTGGCGTCGTCCATCAACCACGTATACACTCAGATTGCTAGCCAGCTGAGCTAACTGAAGTTGTTGCCTGTTGGAAGCAGGCTATGTAGGCGGAGCGACCGATGTTGAGATTGGTCCGCACGCAAGTACTAGGGGCAAGCGCGCTTGGCCGGGCGTGTCGCTACGAGTTGCAAGAAACCTCGTAGCTTGCTTCCGCTATTGAATCGTTTGGAATTGCGCCATGAATCGGGATTCCTACCTTCTATTTTTCGCGTTGACCTTGGCGCTCGTCGGCGCAATAATCGATGTTCAGCAACAACGAATACCAAATTGGCTCACCTATCCAGGAATTGTGCTCGGCTTCGGCTTGCGCACAGTGCTGTTGGGGTGGAAAGGGCTATCAAGCGGGCTGGCGGGCTGTGTCCTGGCCGGTGGGGTTATGTTTCTGTTCTACATAGTGCGGGCGATGGGCGCAGGCGACGTTAAGCTCATGGCGGGGATTGGAGCGCTCGTGGGGCCCGGTCAAGCCGTGGGAGTGCTTCTGGCAACCGCCATTTTCGGCGGAGTTCTCGCAATTGCTTATGCTCTTTACCGCGGCCGCATGATCTCGACCCTTAAAAATGTGGGCTCAGTGCTGCGATTCCACGCTTGGGCGGGTGCCCAAGCTCATCCGGAGTTGAACCTGGATAACCCGGCTGCTTTGCGTATGCCGTACGGCTTGGCGATAGCTTTGGGGACGCTTTACGCGTGCGTCATAGTTTGGTGGAGGTGATTTACGAAACAGCGTCGGCTCGGTCTTGCTCTCATCTTGGCACTGGTGATTTCACTGGCGGTCTCGTATTTTCTTTACAACCGCATCAAGCGGCAGTTTGCGCAATCAGTGCAGCCGTTGAAAGTCGTGGCCGCCGCTAAGTCGATCGATCCGGGAGCCACCATTACCGCCGATACTCTGATACTGATCGACTGGCCGGTGAACTTCCCGATTGAGGGCGGCTTCCAGAATCCCCAGGATGTTGTAGGCAGGGTGGCGATGTTTTCCATCGCCCCTAACGAGCCGGTTCGAAACTCATTGTTGGCAGCTCCGGGCGCGGTGGGTTTGACCACCAAGATCCCCGATGGCATGCGCGCGGTAGCGGTGGAAACCAACGACGTCACCAACGTTTCCGGATTCTTGTTCCCAGGCTGCCATGTCGATGTCTTGGTGACGTTTCGTCCAGAGAACGGGAGGGGAGACCAAGAAGATCTGACCGCCACTGTCTTGCAGAACGTTGAGGTGCTCAGCACCGGCGAGAGGTTGAAACCCGACCCGACCGGCAAGCCGGAGAAGGTGCGACAAGTAACCATGCTTCTGAATCCGGATGACGCCCAAAAATTAGTATTGGCAGCAAATAAGGGCACGGTGCAGTTTGTGCTCCGCAACGGCACAGATCAAGCACAGCAGATACACCGTCCGGTGCAAATGAAAGACTTGCAAACGTTTGGAGCGGCACCGACTACAGTCGCAGTAAAGAAGGCGCCGGCTCCTCCCAAGCCTCAGTCCGTCTATGAGGTAGAAACTTACGACGGCACCAAGAAGAACACAGTGAAGTTCTAGAAACCCTGTGGAACGGAGCACCCCCGTGGCACTGAGCAGACGTAGCAAGAACGGTTTGTCCTGGAGAGGCATGACCTGCGCGCTGTTCGCGTGTACTGTGTTTACCTTCGCTGCGTTGACGGTCGCTGCACAAGATCAGCCCGCAACGCAAACACCCGCAATGCAAGCTCCCGCTTCTGCGTCCTCGGCGCAGATGTCCCAGCAGGGAGGGCCTGAAAGCATTCACATCGTTGTCGGGCACTCGTTGCTCATTCGCACACCCGGCCGTGTGAAGCGCATTCTGACGGGCAATCCCGCGGTTATCGAGTCTGTGGTCACCTCGCCTGCGGAACTGGTGATCACGGCCAAGTCGCCCGGCAGCAGCAGCCTTATGTTGTGGGACGAGGCGGGCCGAACTCGCAGCCTTGATGTCTACGCAGACTTAGATGTCTCCTCTCTACGGAACAGTCTAGACCAGTCGTTCCCTTCGATCAGTGTCGACGTACAGTCGGAGGCGGATAAGGTGGTGCTGGTGGGTACCGTACCCTCCAAGGACATAGCTGATCAGATGTTGAAGATGGCGGACAACTTCTCTAGGGAAGTTGTGGATGGATTGCGGATCAATGTCCCTCCGCCTGTGCGCCAGAAGCAGATCATCTTAAAGGTACGCTTTGCGGAAGCGGATCGTACCAAGATAACATCGTGGGGTTTCAATCTTTTCAGCACGGGTGCTGCCAACACCATCGGAACGGTATCGACGCAACAGTTCGGACCGCTTGCGGTCCAGCAAGGAAGTACGACCAGTGTTACTCCACCCTCAACGCCGCAGCAATTTAGTATTTCGGATCTGCTGAACATCTTCATTTTCCGTCCCGACATCAACCTGGGTGCCACGATTAAGGCTCTGCAGGAAAAGGATATCTTGCAGATTCTCTCAGAGCCCAACTTAATGGCTCTTAGTGGACAACCCGCACATTTCCTGGCTGGCGGTGAATTTCCGTATCCGGTCGTGCAAGGCGGTACCGCTGGTTCAGTGCCAGCAATCACGATTCAGTTCAGACCGTATGGCGTGAAGCTCGAGTTTGTCGGAACCATCGAGGATAACGACACGATTCGGCTTAAGGTCGCTCCCGAGGTCAGCACGCTCGACTATTCGAACGCTATCATCATTTCGGGATTCACCCTGCCAGCAATTTCGACACGACGGGCGGAGACCGAAATCGAACTGAAAAGCGGGCAGAGTTTCGGCATTGCCGGTTTGTTGGACCACCGCGCTACGGTGCAGCTCAGCAAGGTTCCGGGAATTGGAGACGTTCCAATCATTGGTGAGCTCTTCAAGTCGAGGAACACAAATTTCACCAATACCGAGCTGCTCGTGCTCGTAACGCCCACTATTGTGGACCCGGTAGCGGGCGAGCCCGCGACCGCGGCTGAACCCCAGGTTACGATGCCGATGCAGCATCTGGAAAGCGGCACATTTGACAAAGGGTTACCATACGCTCCCAAGAACCCTGGAACGGCAAAGTAAATATGGCTAGCCAGCAAACGATCATCCAAGGCTCCCGAAATTCGGAATTGCGCATTGGTATTCTTTGCATCGGTCTCGATCCTGCTTCACGCGATACCCTGGAGGCCTTAGTGACGCAGGCGCCGGGAGCGCACATTGTCGACAACGTTGATTGGCTGGTGACTCCACGAGAAGTCCTGCGAATGCTGGAGCAGTTTCAGCATCGAGTCTGCATTGTCGATTTTGACGAAGGCGAGGAAAGCGCTCGCGTCGCCCGCAAGCTACGGGAGGGCTGTGAAACCGGGGTAACTCTATTTGCGGCATCGAGCGACTCCCGCCCAGACCAGATCATAGCTGCCATGCGTGCCGGTTGTTCGGAATATCTGATCAAGCCATTTCAGTCCGATCAGCTTGTCGAGGCCTTGGCGCATGTTGCGTCATGGACGCAAGGCAAATTGCCGACAACAAAAGGCCGCGTGGTTACGCTTACGGGGGCCAAAGGCGGTGCCGGCGTGACCTCTCTGGCCGTCCACTTGGCGCTCAGTTTGGTGCAGAGGCACAGTAAGAGAGTGTTGCTGGTAGACCAGCATCCGTCCCTGGGGGAAGTGACGCTATGTCTCGGATTGGGTCGTCACCAGTACAGCTTCTATGAATTGGTCCACAACATGGACCGTCTCGATGCCGAACTGTTGCAGGGTTTCTTATTGAAGCACGGCAGCGGTTTGCATGTACTGGATGCGCCGCAGGCAATGCAAGCTTTTCGCGACACCCCTGCGGACGCCATTGAACATACTTTGGCGTTCCTCTCTGAGAGCTATGACGTCGTGATTGTGGACAGTCCGCCGGGATTGAGTGAGGACACTTGCGCCGCGATCCGGCAGTCGGAGCGGACGGCGATAATCATCACACCCGAGCTGCCGGCGATCCACAATGCAATTCGCACGATTGAGTATCTGACTGGTCTGCATTACCCATCAGAAAACATCGATATTGTTCTGAATCGCTATTCAAGAAAGAATGCCCTGGAGGACCGCGAGATTGAGTCCTCGCTTCATCGGTCGATCACTCTAAGAATACCCAATAACTATGCACAGATCGTTGGGGCCATCAACGCTGGAATGCCAATTGACCGCGCTCATAAGTCCGACCTGCCTACCGCTTTCGACTCTTGGGCAGACCGCCTTGTCGGGGAAGAACCATCGTCTACATCCGATAGCGGCGGATCACGTAAATTGTTTGGCCTCTTCGGAGGCTAGTTAAGGAAAGTAAATGGCAAACGCGAAAACTTTTGGTCCGGATATGCGTGTCGGTAGCGGAACCTGGGCGCCGCCGCGCAATGTAGGTGTTTCTGCTCGGGCATATCAGGATCTCAAGACGATTCTCCACCGCGAGTTGATCGGCCAGATCGATCTGGAAAAGCTAACGACCCTCGAGGACGTCAGGGCCAGGTCCCAGGTTAGAGAGGTTATTCAAGGCCTAATCGTAAAGCTCGATACACCGCTGAGTACCGTCGAGAGGGATCGCCTTTCACGAGAGGTACTTCACGAGGTTTTCGGTCTCGGACCGCTGGAGCCGCTGTTGCAGGACGTTACCATCAACGACATCCTGGTCAACACATGTAAGCAGGTATATGTCGAGCGTAATGGCGTTTTGGAACTAACCAACGTGGTGTTCAAGGATGACGCTCACCTACGTCACATTATTGACAAGATTGTCTCGACCGTCGGCAGACGTGTGGACGAGTCCTCTCCGATGTGCGACGCCCGCCTGCTGGATGGGTCACGTGTCAATGTCATCATTCCTCCGCTTGCGGTCGATGGTCCCATCCTGTCCATCCGCCGTTTTGGCAAGATTCCGATTGGCACGCAACAGCTGATTGCGAACCGCACGGTTACCAGCCCGATTTTCGAGGTCATCAAAGGTGCCGTCCGGGCCAAGCTCAGCATGGTTATTTCGGGCGGTACCGGTGCCGGAAAGACAACGCTACTGAACGTCATGAGCGGCTATATTAACGATAGCGAGCGTGTCGTCACCATCGAAGACTCGGCTGAACTTCAGTTACAGCAGCAGCACGTTGTCCGCCTGGAATGTCGGCCTCCCAACGTCGAAGGTAAAGGGGCCGTACGCCAGAGGGAACTTGTCATCAACGCCCTGCGTATGCGGCCGGACAGAATAATCGTCGGCGAGGTGCGTGGCGAGGAAGCTCTGGATATGCTGCAGGCGATGAACACGGGTCACGACGGATCGTTGACCACGATTCACGCCAATAGTCCTCGCGACGCGATCGCACGCTTGGAAACCATGGCTTTGATGTCCAACCTGAACCTTCCGGAGAAGGCTCTGCGGCAGCAGATTGCTTCTGCGGTGAGCATCGTTGTACAGATTGCTCGTCTCAGCGATGGCACCCGGCGCGTAACCCACGTAACTGAGATAACCGGCATGACTGGCGATGTGGTTGCCATGCAGGATATTTTCATCTTCGAGAAGCTCGGCATTGACGTAAACGGCCGCGTATTCGGAAGATTCCGGGCGACTGGTGTCGCGCCGAAATTTGCCGACAAGCTGAAGAAGGCCGGTATTGTCCTGCCGCCAAATATTTTCGAGCACTCCTTTGAGGCATAAGAACGGAGGCGATCTATGTCGATGATCACCATATTTGTGATTGTGTTGATCGCTGCCTTCGCTACGATTGCCTATTTCACGGAGCCTTCGGAGGCCGAAAAGCGAGTCCACCAACGGCTGAGTACCTTGGGCCGGCCCGTTATGCAAGGCGAAGAGGACCAGCCTACGGAGATCGTCCGGCAGACCACGTTCAGCCGAATCGGTTGGCTGGATAGATACCTGCGCCAGAGTCGGCCCGCCTTGCAGCTGCAATTGTGGCTTGAGCAGGCCAAGCTGCCATGGACGGTTGGCCGCTTTGTTTTCTATTCCAGCTGCTGCATGCTGGTTGGCGCGATTATAGGTAACTGGTGGATCCCGTTCGGCCTGGTAGGGTGGGTTATAGGGCTGGCCTTGGGTCTGGTTCCGCTGCTGTATGTGGGCTTCCAGCGTCAGAGGCGCTTTCACAAGTTTGACCTGCTCCTTCCCGATGCTATTGACTTGATTGCCCGCGCTCTTCGCGCCGGACATTCATTGCCCAGTGCCCTGGTCACGGTTGCGCAAGAGATCGATGAGCCGCTCGGGCCCGAATTTCAGCGTTGCGCCGACGAGATGAACTTCGGTTTGCCCTTTCGCGAGTCCATGACCAACCTCTTCCTGAGGTTCCCGATACCTGATCTGCAATTCTTGATCACGGCTATCCTGCTACAGCGGGAAACGGGAGGCAATCTGCCGGAGCTGCTTGATAAGACTGCGGCGGTGCTGCGGTCGAGAATTCAACTGCAGCAGAAAGTGAGGGTCCATACGGCACAGGGCCGAATGACCGGTGGAGTACTCATCGCTATGCCGTTCGTCGCCTTCGTTCTGTTGAATTTGATCAGGCCGGGCTATACCACCCCCCTGTTCGAAAGTCCGACTGGGCACAAATTGATCTACGCAACTTTAGCTAGTATGGCTCTGGGAACCATCTTTATTCGGCGTATCATTCAGGTCAAGTATTGATATGACAATCGCATTGATTTGTTTTGTGGCGCTGGCGCTGTTCGCCGCAATGGCACTGGTGGTGACGCTGGTGGTCGGGGAGCGGTCGGCAACGGAAAGCCGACTTGCTGCATTGCAAGCACAGCATGACCCGGACGTGCCGACGGCCGAGGTTGCTGATACCTTCGGTCCCCAAGACGCATTTGCCGTGATAACACGACCATTGGCACCCTTTCGTGACTGGCTACGCTCCAGGGACCATGAACTGAACTACCGGCTCACGCTGGCGGGATTTCGCAATTCCGGAGACGCTGATACCTTTCTGAGTTTCAAGTTACTCTGCCCTATTCTTGGCCTTCTACTGTCCACGTTTTTTTGGGGAAATAATAACTTCTTTTTTATTGCCTTGTTCTTGTGTGTCGGAGGATTTTTTGCTCCGGACATTTTTTTGTTCCGGGCAATCGGTCAACGAAAACTAAAAATTGGAAGAGCCCTGCCCGATGTACTTGACTTGCTGGTAATCTGCATGGAGGCGGGCCTCGGCATTGACCAGGCGACCCTGAAGATCGCTCAAGAGACGCAGCGTATTTATCCGGAGTTGAGCGAAGAACTGTTCACAGTCAGCTATGAACAGCGTGCCGGCAAGCCGCGCCTCGAAGCTTGGCGAAGCATGTCTGAGCGCGTGGACTTGGACACAATCCGGCAGTTTGTCGCCATGCTCGTACAAACCGATCGATTGGGTACGCCGATCGCTAAAGCCCTTGGCACGTTTGCCGATGGTTTGCGCACAAAACGATTGCTGATGGCGGAAGAGCAAGCGGCCAAAACAACGGTCAAGTTGATTTTTCCGCTTGCCATTTTTATCTTTCCGGCTCTGTTTATCGTGCTGCTGGGGCCAGGAGTACTTACTGTTCTGAAGGCGTTAGAGAACCAATAGCGACAGAAAGGCTGGAGCGATGGATACCGTAACGATGATTCGGGTGGGCGCAGGACTACTGGCCGTAATTCTGCTGGGCGTGATCGTAGCCAGGCGCAAGCGGATGTCCACGAGCAAGCGTCCGCCCATTTCGAAGAGATAAGCACGAATGTCAGGTGAGACGGTCACCGTTCGCAACCCGACGCGGAATGCTGTATTAGGTGACCGGATCAAAATCGCCGAGACCAGTCTGAGCCGGATGGTCGGCTTGCTGGGTCAACGGGGTCTGGAACCCGGTACTGGCTTGATTATTTTCCCCTCGCAGGCGATCCACACAGTAGCCATGCGCTTCGCGATTGATGTGATCTTTTTGGATCGCGACTGGCGAGTGGTGCGCTTGCGGCCGGCGATGGTTCCTTACCGTTTGACGGGAATCTGCTGGAAGGCACGATGTGTGTTGGAACTGCCTGTAGGTGTTATCGCCCGATCGTCAACGCAGGTCGGGGACCAGCTATTTGTCGATTGACGACGACCCGAAGGTTATATCGTAGGCAAGACCAACAATATTGCACAGTGATCTCACCGCCCATGTTCATCACCCAGAACCGCTCTAGCATAGGGAAGCATTGAAGCCCAATATTCCTTCTGCGCGGTTCGTTTAGGACACTGAGTGGCTTTCCACACTACTGTAACTAGGCACCGGGCAATGAAGGCGTCGTGGCTTGCCGTAGTTATCTTCTGCTCACTCCATGCGCTGGGGCAAGATGTGGAGGTCACGCCCGGCAAGAACAGCGTCGGCATGAAGATTACCGCCAAGTCCTATCACCTGCTCTCTACCGAGGAGAAGCAGCCCACGCTTACCTTGGAGTGTGCACAGAAGGGGAACAAAATCGGTCATCTTCTGCTGTTCTCGGCTGGCGAAGCGCTCTCCGAAGAAAATGCGGGACTTGCGCCGAGAAATGGAGCACTGACGCTCACGATGAAGATAGGCGGCACGAAGCAGGCAACTACCTGGATTCCCTATGGTGATACTGCGACCTTCGCCTACTACGGCAAGACGGAACCGGAGCGCCTGCAATTTATTCAATCGCTATTAAGCTCTCCAACGGCTTCGTTCCAGTTCACGCCATTCCTCACAGGGCAGGTGGTTACGAGGGAGTTCGACATTAGCAAGCTTCGGGAAGAAGCAGAGAAGCATCCTGAATGCGGCCTCAAGTAACCTGCGACAAACCGATAGCGCGAAAAAGTCAGTAGCGCAACCTCTCGTCGAGTCGCAACCGCTTGCCAACACCGACGACCGCCATGGCGTCCCCAGGCGCCTGTCATCTGAAGCTCTGAAGCGTCAGCTTCGGCGCAAGAAGACTGCGGCTCACCGTTTTACCAGTGAGGAGCACGAACAGCATCATGTCAAAACACAAAGCTTTGTTTCGCACTCTGACGATGATCACGCTCGCGGTTTTATTCACCTTTGGCACGTCGGCGATCGCGCAGGAGCGTTCCAATCCACTTCCAAACACCGTCTGGGTGGGTGCGGACGGCAAGTTTGAATCCGATCCCGATACTGCGGTGGTGGAGTTTGGCATCTCGGCGCAGGACAAAAAGCTGCAGGATGCTAGCCAGAAGGCGTCGCAGGAAGCGGAGCAAATCCGGCAACTGCTGCGCTCCAACGGGATCGATCCGAAGGATGCTCAGTTCAGCCGCTTCAGCACCAGCCTGGTTTACGACTACCAAAGCGGCAAGCAGAAACTCGTGGGCTATCGCGTGGACGCCAACATCAGCATTAAGCTGAAGGATTTCTCCAAGATTGGCCCGATTGCCGACGGTCTTGCGAATCTCGATGTTGCGAATAGCTCGATCAGCTACATGCTGGGGGATATGGACGCGGCCAAAGTCAAGGCGGTCGAGGATGCACTGCGCCGCACACGTGATGAAGCGAATGCGGTCGCGCAATCCAGCGGTCGGACGCTGGGTGAGTTGTCCTATGCCTCGGTGGACGTTTACGAACCGCAACCCATTCGGCCGATGATGGCAAAAGTCTCTACGATGGGCGCGCAAGCAGCGCCTCCGCCGCCCACTGCCGAATTCAGCGCCGAGAAGATCACCGTGACCTCGCATGTGAACGCGTTGTATAACCTGAAATAGCGCTTGATCAGCCGCAGGTTGGAAGGTTGAGCCGGCGCGACTTTTCAGCCTCTGCAGAGTTCATGGTTCAGTAGGAAGTGCAGGCCATGTTGGGAAAAATGATCAAGGCCATTATTCTGCTGTTCGCGGTCGCCACCGTTGGAGGAATGCTGCCCCTCATCGCGCAAACGAGCCAGGAGGCGCCACATCTCACACCGCGGACGACCACGGCTACGCAACCTCAACCGCAGGCGGAAGCTGACCCTCCGGCCGCCCCCGGGCTGACGGTTCCCGCGGGCACCAAGATCCCGCTGACTTTGAGGCAAGGGGTCAACACCAAGAGCGCGCGGCCCGGCGATCCGGTGTACGCGCAGACCGCTTTTCCTATCACGCAGAATGATCAGATCTTGATTCCGGCGGGAACGTTCGTTCAAGGCGAGGTGCGGCGCGTCGTGCGGCCAGGCCGCGTCAAGGGCCGCGCTGAATTGCAGATGAGTTTCACCTCCATGATCTTTCCCAACGGCTACACCGTCATGCTGCCCGGCGCGGTGCAGAATACTCCCGGCTCCAAGGACAACACCGTGAACGGAAAGGAAGGAACAATCGAGGGTCCGAGCAGCAAGGGCAAAGATGCGGCCACGATTGCCGCCGCAACCATTCCGGGCGCCGGTATTGGCGCGATCGCTGACGGCGGCAAAGGCGCTGCCGTTGGCGCGGGCGCCGGAGGCGTCATCGGACTGGCGACGGTCTTGTTGACTCGCGGTCCTGAGGTCCAACTTGGAAACGGCGATTCGATTGAGATGATTCTGGAGAGCAGTCTCGATTTGAATCCCGCGAAGATGCATCGGCCTGCGTCGGCTCAGTGAGAACAGTCTGGACCTGGGCTTGATTCGGGAACTCGTAGTCGACAGGTTACCTAGACATTTTCACCCTCCACCAGCTCCTTGTCTTAGCCCAAAACACTTATGGCACGGAAGGGCCGGGGTAACCATGATCTTCCAGTTAGTAACACTGGCAGTCTTCTTTCGAAGTCAGTAAACACGACACCGGCGCTGGCAGTGAAGACAATGCGATTTACAGCATGAATCTTGCATAGATCTTGTAGTCTGACCCTCGGCAAACGGCGAGACCAGGCACACAGCACTAGCTGTGAGAGTAATCCACACCTTGGTGGATTAGACTCCGACACCCTTTGTTTTCCGCTTGACAACGAGTGCTAAGGTGCAATACTAGTCGATGTAGAAGTCCGGGCTCGGGCACCCCCTATTTCCAATTTGGTCAGTAGTCTAGGTCCGGAGGGACTGCTCTTCCGCCTTTCCTTGACGCACAGAGTACAGGAAACGCGGTGAGCCGGATGCGCCACATGAACGCGAATTTAGTCCGTACATGCGACGGTCAGAATCTGGTGCAGTTCGCATCGCTGCGAGCCGCACGAGTCGCGATCGAGTCGTCGGTTTCGCGCTTCTTCCGCAGCCGCAGCTCCCGCCTGGATTTTGCGATGATCTCACGACCCGGGTCCGTGGAAAGGCAAATTACGCCGTAGTCGCAATTCGCGCGAAGGAGTACGCATATGTTCTGCCCAAAGTGGAGAAGGTTGAAGACAGGACACGCGAATCAGTCCGGCCAGACGATGGTGGAGTTCGCCTTGGTGGCCTCGGCTTTTCTCTTGCTGATATTTGGAATGTTTGACCTGGCTTTCTTCTACTATACCCGGGTAACGTTGCAGAATGCAGTTCGCCAGGGCGCCAGGTATGCCATCACCGGCAACTGCAGCAACCCTGGTTCCGGATGTTTTTCTAACATAAACGGCGGTGGTGGTGGATCAGGAGACCGTCTCAACTCAATCGTCAACACGGTTGTGAGCTACTCCTTTGGACTCATAACCACTTCGCAAGTCAGTGTGGTGTGTAGTGGAGCTTGCCTTGGTTACTATGGCAACGGCGGCACGAATAATGCCGGGGGCCCCGGAGACACGGTGAGGATTGCCGTGACCTATACGTGGCAACCGTGGATCATATCCAAGTTCGTTCCCCGCTTCGGTACCTCTTTTCCATATACCGTGAGCTCGACTTTCAGGAACGAGCAGTTTCCGCCGGCGAGTTAGGTGGAGGAGCAGCTGATGAAGCTACAGCGAGACCAGTCCGGACAAGCGTTAATGGAGTTTGCTTTCGCATTGCCGATGCTATGTATCTTCATGCTGGGCGTCGTCGATTATGGCCGCGCCGTCTACGACTCTGAGGTGATAATGAATCTGGCTGGCGAAGGTTCCGGTATCGCCTCCCGCACTCCTGAGTCGACCCTCCAATTGACTCTTCAAGATGCAGCTAACACGGTCATGGCGGATACCGACATTAACGTGGGGAACGGATGCGTAATCATCTCTGCGGTGACCAAGGCTTCGTCGGGAAGCGGTTACTCGATTACCGGACAAGCCCAGCCGAATAGCCCTTCCTGCACGATCAGTGTCACAAGCAAGGTTGGTAGCAACGGCGGCGCGGCGACTATCCCCTTAGGAGCTCAGACCATGTTGAACAGCGCGAGTTCCGGCTACACCATTTACGTGACGGAAGTATTCTACAAATTTAGCTATGCAACGCCTGTGGGAAGCTTCCTGCACGGTACTGGCGTGTTGCCGTCCGACATGTATGCGGCCGCATACTACTAGAGAGGCAATCTATGCGGAAACTTTTGTCCATGCAGAAATTCTTTCGTGGTGAAAATGGCCAGATCTTTATCTGGCTCGCGCTGGTAGTTCCGCTCCTCATCCTGTTTTCTGCGACAGCTCTCGATATAGGTCTCGTTTATAAGACCAAGGCGAAGCTGGGCAACTCGGTGGACTCCGCAGTTCTGACGGCCATCAAGAACTATAGTCTAGGCATCACCAATGGAACTTTCAGCCCGACGGTACCGCAGGGGCTCGGGCAGGACATGTTCTACGCGAACCTCGGGACTGCGTGCAACAACGGCGCCGGAACAATCTGCACGTGGACCTGGTGCCCCGGCGCAACCGGATGTGCCCCCGGAGTAACGAACGTCACGCTAGCGGCAACGACGCCCCAACATACTACGTTCATGGCTTATTGGCCGAATTGGGCCACTTGGACCGTCGGCGACACGGCGCAGGCTATACGCAGCACGCTGCTTATGACGCTCATCCTCGACCGTTCTGGGTCGATGGCCAGTAACGGTGGACAACAGGCCCTGCAGTCTGCCGTTCCACAGTTCGTGGGTTACTTCACCCAGGGAACCGACTACATCGGGCTCGTCAGTTTCGCCAGTTCGGCGACGACCGACGTCGCACTCTCTACGAACTTCTCAACAGCGATCACTCAAGATGTATCCGGAATGAACTTTGTAGGCGGCACCTTTGGCGGCGGCGCGGGCAGCAATACTTGCACCGGCGCTTGCCAGACCACCTACGGCCCTCCTCTGAACATGGCCGATTACCAGAATAACCACGTGTCGCTTCCAGCGGGCACGCCCGAGACGAAAGTCGTCGTCTATTTCACGGACGGACAGATGAATACTGTCCAGGACGCGCTCGCCTGCACCAATGCCGCAGCCATAGCCAGCGCAAGCGGCGTACAGTTGTACAATGGCGGAGTTTTGTACAACTATGGGGGGTTCGATCCAACGAACTGCAATACCACATGTCAAGATCCTTCCGCCGGTACGTACGATTTCTTTAACGCCGAAAGTGCGGATAGTAATTACAATGATCAGCCCCCGACCGGCAACGACCTGAGTTGGTGGTACGCAAACGGTGGAAGTGGAAGCGGGACCCAGACCTGTCCTTCTAGTGGCGGGGGCTCGGTTGGGCTGTGTGGGCCTAACCCACCTTGGAGCGGGACCTTGGTGTGCCAGGGCGTGACCAAGATGCCCACTCAGCTGAACGGAGGAACCGAAGCTTTCACCTGGTCTAACATCACCAACGAGACGAAATACCGCGCCGTCATTACAGCGAATGCCATGCAGGCCGAGACGCCGGTTCCAACGTACATCTACGTGATTGGCTTGGGCGACATTGTCACCAACCTCCCCGGGACTGAACAGTTCTTGTCCACATTGGCCAACGACCCCGCCGGTCCTGCTACCTACGGCTGTGGTACAGGGGTTTACAGTGCGGGCAACACTAACAATTGCTATAACCCGGCTCTCACGCAGGGCGCATTCTTGATTGTGCCCGATTGTCCCGGCGCACAATGCACCGCGGAACTGGAGCGGGCGTTTCAAACAATCGCCAGTCTGATTCGGTTACGGTTGTCGGAGTGACCCAAACGCAGCGCCAAATTCCAGCGCGAGGCCAATCGGCCTCGCGTTGCTTTTGTCCCGCTAACCGGTAGACTGTTCTGGCGCGGTTCTCCAGCCTGCTGAAAAAGTGGGCCGGGGCGTGGTTCTTTGGGTAGTGCTGGCCTTCAGGCCAGCGTCTGAACGTAAGCGTCCGGCCAGCTACGCGGTTCGGGAAGAAGCAGCGAAACATCCTGAATGCGGCTTCGAGTAGCCTGCGACAAACCCATAGCGCAAAAGTCAGTAGCGCACCTCTAGTCGAGTCGCAACTGCTACCGACACCGACCACCGTCATGTCGTTTCTAGCGACCAGCATCGGAAGCGACGATATTGCCGCGCATGTCGATATATGTCCACTCCGTATAGTGAGGGGCAGCCGGCACAAAGAAACTGAATGGATAGATGAGCCAGTTGGTGCGCGTTGTGCCAACCTTCGCGATGGCCAAACCTAAAACGGATACACGGCTTCGTATATGGCCGGGACGACGACTGCACCCGTGCGGTCGATGAACCCGTAAGAGCTGACGTATATATAATGTGGTCCGTGTGGCCAGCTCCGGCTCTCGAAGCTGGCAAGTCCCTCCGAAAAGTCGCCGACCCCGAAGAACTGTGGCGCAATCACGAAGTTTCCCGCTCTGTCGATGAATCCCCACCTGCTGCGTTTCGCCGCGGCCAGCCCATCCGAGAAGCAATGGACGTCCTCGTATTGCGGCGGGACGACAAAGGTACCTTGATTATCGATCAGTCCCCAGACGGCCGCGGTTCGTACAGGAGCGGTATCATCTGGACAAAACGGTCGAGTCGAGAGAAAGGTCGGAGCTATTTTGATTACTCCGGTGCGGTCGATATATCCGCTGAGTTTGCTATTGGTCGAGAACTCGGCCAGATCTCCGGAGAAGGCTCGGACGCTTGCAATAGACGGTGCCAGCGCCCTCATCGATCCTGCTTTCTCGAGTAAAACCCAAGCGCCCGGCGGCCCAGGAGCCTGGTCACCAGCTGTAGGACCCAGTTGCGCTGTTGTCACTCCATGGTCAAAACGATTGGCCTGGCGAAAGACCGGCGCGAACGCCCATAGGCCAGATTCGTCGATGTAGCCCCATCTTCCGACCGGCACCACGACCGCCGCGAGGCCATCCGAGAACGCCGCCAAGATAAGACGGTCCGTTTGGCTGCCGTAGACGTAGTAGACGCGCGAAGGAAAGCTCTTGAGATAAACCTTAGAGAGCCCGCGCTCGGGCTGCTGTCGCAAGTCACGAACACGATTTCTTCCGACGGCTTAGGCATTGCTGTGCTGGAGTTGAGTTGCCGTGATTGCCCCTGCAGCCAGTCTTCGTATTTGCGAACCGCGTCTGCGGTCGCTGCATCGCCGCGAACTCGTGGCGAGCAACCGGCCAGCATGCCGGTGACGGCGGCGAGCAGCACCACGATCGGAAGAGCACTGCCTTGCGCGCCCACGCACGGCATGCGATTTTGCCGATAGGGTTCACCCCGATTCTTGCCGATCGAGACAATTCCCCGGAAAACCCGAACATGTATGCAGATGTGGGATCGTGAGCGCATGGCGAGGCTTAGCACGCGGGATTCTATGCGGACCACTTGGCCCTTGGAAGCGCTAATGCAATCGGATCTGGACTCGCCAGCTGCACGGCAGGGAACCCTTGGCTCAAACCGCCTGGCCATCCAGGACCGGGGCGGTCGGGAACCGCAAGAACAATTCGCCAATTTTGCAGAAATCCCTCGTCTGACCTCGAAAAATTCCAGTAGGAAAGCGATTTTCGATAGTCCCGGCAGGCATTCTTTCGATTTCCGTCAGCAATAAGTCGACTTTACTTTGATTCAGTATAAGGCGGTCGCGCCGCTGGTGGTTGTGCTAGGGAATCCTCAGGCGGTTTGAGAGCTGGATAAGGCCCGTGGGCGCTTTGCAAGAGTGCCATGCGTGCCGGCTACTGTGGTGGTGGGGCGCTGGCACCTGATCCCGTTGCCGCGGCGCCAGCACCTGCGGCTGCTGGAGCAACTGGCGCGGCGCCGGGCGAGTCGGCTACCGAAGCAGCTCCGATACCCGAGGAGACGGGTGCGGCGCTGGAGGCAGCCTGTACTGAGGGTTGCGTTAGAGAAAACCTGGGGATTGGAGACCGCGGTATCGGAGTGGACGGGATTGGAGTCCTCGGGATAGCCGTTGACGGTATCGCAGTCCTCGGGATAGCCGTTGACGGAATTGCAGTGCGGGGGATTGCGGTTGACGGTATGGCCGTGTGCGGGATGGCAGTACTCGGAATCGTCAATCTCGGTATCCCAGCGGCTGGCAAGGAGGGCGACATGAGCGACGCGGACGACGATGTCATCGGAGACGACACAGCCGACGGGCCCATCGCTCCAAAGGGTGTCAGTCCGCCGTAATTCTGGGCGTAGACCGCAGGTCCGACGGTAAGCGTGGCTGCGACTGCCATAACGATGATTGCCCGTTTCATCTTGATCCTCCGCTAACCAAGCCGTTCGAGCGACGAGGCCCAGTGATTGACCTACTCGAGCGATCTTATGATCCGAGTAGGCAGCCAAGCCCGGCGGTGTTTTTGCTCACTGGTCTGGCCGTGCCGCGGGGCCATCACGAAGGCTTTTGCAGGCATTATAAGCCGACTGTGGATAAAGAAGGAAAGCAAAAAATTGGCCTGGTAGCGGGTTTCGCCGAAGGCAAGAAAGGGTTGCACCGTAATCCAAGGGTGCATAAGATTTGGCGTCCCGCAGTAACAATCAAGTGCGAGCGCGCCGCCCGGCCATGCGAGGGGACCTCTGCGCTCTAGCCTTCGACCGTGGTCTACGAGTAACGCAGCGCGCACCGCGACCAGTCGACGAACGAGGCTGGGTGTTCAGCGCTCATACCTCTCCTTCTACGACCGCTCTCCGCTGCCGATGGTTCTTTTCGGCGCGAATACCACCCTATAAGTGCCATCCGCACTGCCGAGTGTTGTTGTCTCAAAAGTGCGCCGAGATACAACTCAAAAGTTTGGCATGGATGGGCACCAACTTCTGTTGAATTTAAAGGTTCTTAGCCAGGCAGATTGGGTGTATAGTTGCATTAATCTTAGGCGATAATCGAGCTGCGTGTGTCAGACGAGCTCCCCGCTCCCTTGAATTGTCCAGCTAGGGCAGTTGGCATAGGTATTTCAGCGGTTTAGAACTCGGCGGTCGTGTAATTTCATGCTCGGAACGACAATTTCCCACTACAGGGTGCTCGACAGGCTCGGCGCTGGTGGCATGGGCGTAGTGTATCGCGCCGAAGACATGCGACTGGGTCGCGAAGTCGCACTCAAAACGTTGCCACCAGAGGTCGAAAATGACCCGCAGATGGTGGAACGCCTGGTGCGGGAAGCGCGATCGGCTTCGTCTTTGAACCATCCCAACATCTGCACGATCCACGAAGTTGATGAAGCTGACGGGCATCACTTCATCACGATGGAGTTGCTCCAGGGGCAAACCCTTCGCGAGCGGATTGCCGAGGGCCCTCTCCCAACGGCCGAGCTCGTCCGCATTGGCATTCAGGTGGCCGACGCGCTCGATGCGGCGCAGAAGAAGGGCATCGTTCATCGGGACATCAAGCCGGCCAACGTGTTTCTGACCATCCGCGGCGAGGCCAAGGTCCTGGATTTTGGTTTGGCAAAGCTAGAAACGCAAAAGCAGGCCGTTCCAACTGCGGCGGGAATCACTGCGACCGGGATCATCGCAGCGCCTGCCACTGATTTTCACTTGACCAGTTCGGGTCAAACCGTCGGGACCATTGCATATATGTCTCCGGAGCAGGCGCGCGGTCAGCAGCTGGACGCAAGGAGCGACCTGTTTTCATTGGGCATCGTACTGTACGAGATGGCGACCGGCTCGCTGCCCTTCACCGGCAGCACCACGGCGCTCATGTTCGATGCGATTCTGAATCGTGAACCGGTTCCCATTTCGAGCCTCAACGCGGATCTCCCGCATGCTTTCGGGAGCATTGTCCACAAGTTGTTGGAGAAAGATCCCAAGCTGCGATACCAGAGTGCCTCGGACGTTGTGGGAGACCTGCGGCGCGTGCGGCGCGACACCAGCTCCGCGAAGTCAGTTCCGGCGACGCCGGGCACACGCAAGGCCGGGAAGATCATCGATTCGTTGGCTGTGTTGCCGTTCTCCAATGCGACCGGCGATCCGGGGTTCGATGATTTGGGCGATACGATCGCTGAAGGCGCCATCGACGCGTTGACTCATGTGAACCGACTTCGCGTTGTACCGCGCAGCAAATCCTTCCGCTACCGGGACCAGGGCGATGACCTGCACACCGTGGGGCAGAAGCTGGAGGTCCGCGCGGTGCTGAGCGGCCGCCTCACCATACGCGGCGACCAGCTGTCGATTCGAGCGGAACTGATCGACGTAGCCAAGGACACGCAGTTGTGGGGCTCGCAGTTCAGTTGCGGGCTCAACGAAGTCCAGGATGTCGAGCAGGAGATCGCACGGTGCGTGATCGAAAAACTCCGAGCGCCGTCCTCGGGTGCGGCTAAGAAGGGTGCGCGCAAAGCAGCGGCTACGGAGGCACGGAGCGACGCTTATGAACTGTTCGCCCGTGCCAACGATCGTGCAATCGAGTGGACTCCCGACGGGTTGCAGGCCAGCATCGAGCTTTATCAGCAGGCCATCGATGCTGATCGGCAGTGCGCACCGGCATACGCGTGCATGGCGATTGCCTATGCGATGCTGGCTGTGGTTGGCAGAGTTGATACGGCGGAGGCGTTAGGGCGCGCCAAAGAGTATGGGCGACGGGCGATTGAGATGGATGAAACGCTCTCGGAAGCCCACGCGGCCTTGAGTCTCGCTGAAACCTTTGCGGATTTCAATCTGCCCGCGGCGCTCTGGGAAGGAGAAAGAGCGCTGGAGCTCAACCCGAACTCCGCCCTTGCGCGCTATGCCTATGCGCAAACACTGGCCGCCTGTGGGCGCCTCGAAGAAGCAGGGGAGCATGCCCGGGCAGGTTGCGAAATCGATCCCCTGATGGCGCCGATTAACTACTGCTACGGACTGGTTCTGTATTACCAGGGAAGATGGGACGAAGCCGAGGCACAGCTTCAACGTGCGTTGGAAATCAATCCGAATTTCTTGATGGCGCAGGCTGTACGAGCGATTGCTCTTGCCCGTTCGGGACGATTCCTGGAAGCGATGACTGAGGGGGATGAGCTCACACGCAAGAGTCAGGACATCGCATGGGAGATGTTGCGGGGCTACCTGGCCGCGCTCGCAGGGGAGTACGAGACCGCCAGCAACACTTTGGGCCGGGCGGAGTTCGCTCCGGTCGCGGAGGGTGCCTACTACGCAGCTGCAATTTACGGAGTGTTGGGTGAGCTGGATCGCGGGTTTGCAGAACTGGAGCGGGCTCGAGATTCTGGTTTCGCGTTCCTCGCTACCGCAGCGGTGAATCCTGTGCTCGATCCCTTCCACTCTGATCCGCGCTGGGTGCCGTTCCTGCGAAGTATGGAATCGCTGGCGGAGGCGATCAGAGAATTGCCAGGGATTGGATAATGGCACGGGTTGGCGCCACGTCTTGGAGACGATGGCGACGGTTTATTTCGGTGATTATTGGATTGATGGCGATTAGTATCGATAAGGAGATTGACCATGGGAGCAGAAATGGATTCGTCTAAGCCCAAGAACGACGCCTGGCGCAGCCCTTTGCACACTTCTGGATCGGTTCCCTCCCAGTCAGGACGTACGCCGGATGCGTCATCGGCCAAGTCCGATGCGTGGCGTAATCCGCTGCACACTTCTGGATCCGTCGCCCGACAGCCGGCGCGCCCACCTGATTCATCAGCGGGCAGACCCGACCAATGGCGTAGCCCCATGCACACTTCGGGATCTGTTGCTGTGCAACTCCCTCGAGCGCAAGATGCGCCGGTCAAAACTGAGCTCTGGCGTGGTCCCCTGCACACCCCCGACGGCATCGCCGAACTTGGAGTGCGCCAATCCATCCTCGAGGATCTGATGCTGAAGATCCTCTACATATCCAGTCCTCTATCCCTGCGCGAGCTGGGAGAGCGCACTCGACTCAGCTTCGCCGTGATGAATGAATTGCTGCGGCGTATGCGTTCCGAGCAACTTTGCGAAGTCAAGGGAATGACCGGAAATATTCCGCAGATCGCAATCACGTCGCAAGGCAGATCGCGGGCGTCGGAACTGCTGGCCATGAATCAGTACACCGGCCCGGCGCCGGTGTCTTTGGAGAATTACATTCAGCAGGTTCGCGAACAGAGCGTCCGCGACCTGGCGGTGCATCCTCCGGACGTTGAGCGCGCCTTCGCGCATCTTGTCCTCGACGCCACAGTTCTGGAACAACTCGGGACGGCGCTGAATTCGGGCGCGTCAATTTTCTTGTACGGGCCTAGTGGTATGGGCAAGACCACGGTCGCGGCAGCGCTGGCGCAGGTGCTCACCGACGATCGGGTGTGGGTACCGCACGCAGTGGAGGTTGAAGGCCAGATTATTTGCGTCTATGACGGGCAAACTCACAAAGCGGTCTATGATCCTGTTTCGCAGAGTGGTGACGCGCGTTGGGTCCTCTGTCATCGGCCGACGGTAATGGTCGGCGGAGAACTCACCAGCGAAATGCTGGAGCTCCAGTTCCATCCGATTTCAAAGATCTATACCGCCCCGGTGCAGATGAAAGCCAACAACGGCATTCTCATCATCGACGATTTTGGTCGCCAGCGTATCCGACCAGAAGAGCTGCTCAACCGTTGGGTCGTGCCGCTTGATCGTAGAATCGATTTCCTCACTTTGTCGGGCGGTAGAAAGGTCGAAATCCCCTTCGATCCGTGCGTTATATTCGCCACCAATCTGGATCCCACCTCGCTGGTGGACGAAGCATTCTTGCGCAGAATCCAGACCAAGATCGAACTTGGCACGGTTACGGAAGAGCAGTTCCACGCAATCTTCCATGCCGTTTGCAGTACCTGCGGATTGGAATGTGACGGCGACACCATCAATGAACTGATCAACGTAATCCGGAAGGAGATGAAGGAACCGCTGCGGCCCTGTCATCCCCGCGACCTGGTGAACCAGGTGTGCTGGAGGGCGCGTTATAAAGAGACGGTGCCCTGCCTGGATCGGGATGCGTTGCTCGCCGCGGTGAACTCGTATTTCGTGCGTCCAACAAAGAACGGCGGCGAACCCACCGATTAGTCTGTGGTGCCGGGAGGGGGGTCGAACCCCCATGACCCGAAGGTCGGCGGATTTTGAGTCAAACCCAGAGGGGCTGGGGATAGCAAAACCAGAGACTTACAGTATGCCCGAGAACCCCAAACCGGGACTTCTCGGGCATAGCTTTGGGCATAGCAAATCGAGCAACCTTCGACAAGCGAAAGCGCCATGGCTGGCGTTTTTCTTTTGGCTGCCAACATCCGAGGAGCGGCCTTGTCGGGCATCTTGGCCAGCGGGGTGCCGCTGTAGGCCCTCGAAGGGTAATAATATATTTGGCAAAATCAAGGTTTAGGAGGAATCTTGGCAATCTCGGCGTCAAGAGCGGCGAGGGCGTCCTTTATCGACATCCCTTTTTTGTCATGACACTGTTCAAGGAAGGCCATGGTGTCAATGTTGGCGCTTTTGGCCAATGCGATCTTGTCGCCAAAGGCGGCTATATCAAAGTGAGCCCCGCCCACTTCGTCGCTCTCCACGCCCTCCCACTCATCGAATAAGTGTTGCAAAAAGTGTTTGTGGAAGTCGCTCATAAATTCTCCTCCTGCCGTGTTAAGCCTGAGGGTCTACTTTGTCAAGGCTATTATTGCCCTCGAAGAGCCTGCATCAACCGAAAGCCTAGAATATTGCGGTTTCAATCGGGGCGAATTGGCGTTGCTCAGGCACGCTTCGGAGATTCTAAGTCTTGCAAGATTGGTGGCCCAATTCGGATAACGTCAGAACGGATCCAAATCACTCACGAACAGGGCCCGCACGAAGTTGTGTGTGAGTGAGGTCTCTTCGTGCGGGTTGCTTACGCCGTATTGGGCGTGATTATTGAACCGTCGCCTCACAGGGTCTGTGACGACCGTCACGTGTTGATGTGATGAAGCAGAAGAAGATCGCGTCAGAATGGTTAACACCTCAGTGTTGACTAAATAGCGCAAACACATGCCATTGGGCACAGCGGTAAATCAGCACTTGGCTTAGATTACGACGGCCTATCGTGCTGGATCACCAATCTGCGTGACGCCACTCACAGCGCTAGCACCGAAAGGCTTGATAAAAGCTGGCACATGAAACCTGTGGGGTGTAATTGCAAAACCCGGCTGCGCAGTTGCCCTCACATATTTCGCCTCTGGGATGTGAGTGATCTTGTGGCCCTCTGGGAACAGCATGAGCGGAGGGCGGAAAGAGCGGCGTAATATGCCGAGTCAGATCATTACGTGCGAATGCGGATTGAAGTGGAGCTTACGAAGGGTAAAGACTATCGCCCGCGACAGCGATTCGGCTAACTGCACTTGCGGTCGTGAGTTGATCAGGTGGAACGGCGGGCACATGTGGATTCGCGACGATAAATCAATCAAAGATTCAAAGTAGCCCACTACCAAATGGTGCGACGAGTGATGCGCGAAGTGGTCGTCGAGAACAAGGGCATTCGCCGATTCATCTGCTCAGAATGCCTTTGGGACACCGAGATCAAATCTTCTACTCCGCAGAGTGAAGCTGAACTGGAGTTCGCCCTGCACTTTTGCGAGAGCTACAGGCGTCGAAGTTCGTTCACGTGATGGGTGGTGCGTGCTGTAATCCCCGAACTGTTACTGTTGGACATCGCCATATCACAACTAATCCCTCGGAGACCGGGCCAGAGAACTGGCGCTCTGGAACGCATCCAGCTCACCTCGGCTCAGCCTCCACGTTCGGTGCATACCTTGGCGTCTTCGCATCCGGGAAAATCGACGGGTTCCGGGCTACAACCTTCGCCAGAACGCGTCCAGCCAGATATGCGGCGTGATCGATTTCCTTCTCAAGACCTCGCAGCGCACTCGGGTCTGAATGAGAACTACATCTCGAACGTGGAATTGGGGCGAAAGGAAATCTGTATCAGGGCGCTCAAGAAGATCGCGCCGGGGCTTGGAGTGCCGCTGGCGAAACTGATGGAAGGTCTCTAGGCAAGAGAAAATCGAGGGATTCTTTCAGGCGCTTGGACGGCGGGTGAAGGCGCTCCGTCGCAAGCGGAGCCACAGCCAAGAAGATATGATCGGCTTCGGTTTCTCAGCCCGACACTGGCAGCAGATTGAGGCGGGCAGGCCGATTACGGTGACGACGCTGCTGAGGATTTGCGAGGCCTTGGAAGTGAATCTGGTCTGGGTAGTTAGGGGACTGGAGAAAGAAATTTAGTCCATACAAATGGAAATCTTCACTCTTCCAACGCTGGATTGATATTCAGTACAGAATCTCATTCTTACCGCGTGACCTCCCATATAACGCCGTCACCATGTGTTCCGCCACCTGAAGCCGTGCCGTACAGGTTGCCGTTCGAATCTAATGTGACGCCGCCAAGTGGATTCCTCCCGTCGCTCCCGCCGGTGAAATCGTGGAGGTCGGTATATGTGTAGCTGCCATCCGAGGGCGTTAAGCTAAAAACCGAACCCAGATTATGCGCTCCGTCCCCGTACGTGGTGCCATAAATGTTGCCGGAAGCATCCATTGTCAGTTCCCCACCCTGCGGTCCCCCGGCTCCAGTCAAGCTGACAAGTACGCTGTACGTCCAGCTACCGGCTGTCAGCTTAAATACCGTGCCGCCGCCCACACCGCCAGTTTCGGTGGTGCCATAGAGATTGCCTGATCCATCAAGAATCAGAGCGGTGGCGGGATCACCGCCATCGTTTCCGTTGGTGAAATCGTAGAGGACGCTCTCCGTCCAACCGGATCCGGAGTTGGTTAGTTTGAAAACATTTCCATATTGACCACCGCCAGCTGTCACACCGTAAAGACTACCGACGCTGTCAAATGCTAACCCGGCCGAAGGCAGGGCTCCGTTACCTCCTGCTCCGAAACTGTAGAGAATCTCTTCTGTATAGCTCGAACCCGAGCGTACCAATTCGTAAACGGTTCCGTCGCCGCCTTGGGGGCCACCGAACACCGTTGCGCCGTAGAGGTTGCCCATGTGGTCGAAAATAGGGGCCCCAGCCGGCCCGCAGCCATCAACGCCTCCTCCGAACCAATGGAGCACGGTCAGCTCCCATGGACTCAACGACGTGGTTGGCGGCGTGGGCGACGGCCGGAGGTTGAAGACTGTACCGCAGTTTCCACTACCTCCGCCACTGCTTGCACCATACACGCTGCCGTTCGGAGCAAGAGTAATATAGGCAATACTTCCGCCGTCAGTCCCGGCGAAGTCATACAAAGGTTGCAAAACCCATCCACCTGACGTGTGCTTCAGCTTGATAACCGTGCCGAAACCGTCGCTGCCACCGGTAGAGGTTCCGATATACAAACTTCCCGCTGAGTCCATCACCAGCTGCCCGGCTGGCTCTGCTCCATCTCGTCCACCGGTGAAGTTGTAAAGCACGCTGAAGCTCTGGGCCTGAGCCGTTAGTATTATCGACGCGAAGACGATGACCACAATTCCTGCTCGTTGAAGTCTCCGTTTCGACAGGGCCGGCGCAATTGCGAGTCCCACGCTAATAGAAAACAATCTGTTCTGGGACATGGGAGGACCTCCGAGATGCTTTGACCGAGGATAAGGCGAGAGTACTGGTGCCAACCAGTGCCGCTGTCACATGGCTTTGTGACCGTCTGAGTGGGTTGCTGAAAACAATCCCGACCTGTGTGTGCCTTAGCTGAAAGAGAAGTTACTTTAGAAATTGTTCATTGATATATACACACAGACACACTACATGTGTGTGCACACACTCCCGTTTCGCTTTCAGCAAAAGGTCCCCATGCTGAGGTCAGAACAGCTTGCGACGCAGCATACCAGCCGGACCGAGGATGGCAGAACCGAACAGGATGAGGCTGCTGGGCTCGGGGACCGTGCTACTAGCAGTGCCGAAAATCGTGAACGACTCCGAAGGGATCGAACCAACAGCGCTCTCCGAAGCCTGCGACGGACCGGAGTTCTCGTCCCAGTAAACTGGGTCCCCGCTGGGTATGCTGGCGTTCTGCACGTTGATCCAGTAGGTGCCACTGTTAAGAGTCGGGCCGCTGAACGTGGTGGACTCGGCGCAGATGTTGTATTCGTACTCAGTGCAATGGCTCTGAGTAAAGTTCACCGTCTGATCAAAGTAACTGATCCCACCGTTTTCACCCGAGGTGATGGACAGTTCAGCCTGTCCTGCCTCAGTTGGAAATGGAGAAAGCGTTCGTCCGTTAAGATAGCGGAGCGAAGGTATGAGGAAGGAACGGAAGCATTTCACCCCAGAAGAAAAAGTAGCCATCCTGAGGCGGCATCATGTGGACAAAGTGCCCGTCTCGGAGCTGTGTGAAGAACTGAGCCTGCGGCCAACGGTGTTCTACCGCTGGCAAAAAGAACTGTTCGAGAACGGAGCCGCCGCTTTTCAGTCTCAGGAGCGTCCCCATCGCCAAGTGGAGGAGAAGCAGAAACGGATCGAGTTCTTGGAGAAGAAGGTGCGGACCAAGGACGAGGTCTTGGCTGAGCTGATGGCGGAGCACATCGCGCTAAAAAAAAGTCTTGGGGAACTCTAACCGGTATCTGGGTGCCGCATGATGTGCGGGATCTAGTCGTGGATTTCGTCCGGCGCTGGTCGGAGAAGGCCGAGATCGGCATCGGACGTTTCATCCCCTGGCTGGGCGTGACCGCCAGCAAGTTTTATAACTGGCGGCAGCGGTACGGGTGCGTCAACGAGCACAACGGTTGGGTTCCCCGCGATTTCTGGATGGAGCCGTGGGAGAAAGAAGCGATCATCGAGTTCCATCTGAAGAACCCGCTGGAAGGCTATCGGCGACTGACGTTCATGATGCTCGACGCTGACGTTGTGGCCGTCAGTCCGGCGAGTGTTTGGCGGGTACTGAAGCAGGCTGGGTTGTTATCACGGTGGAAGAGACGACCCTCGCGCAAGGGAACCGGTTTCGAGCAGCCGCTGCAGCCGCTCAGCACTGGCATATCGACGTTTCCTTCATCAACCTGTGCGGCACCTTCTATTACTTGTGCAGCATTCTGGACGGGTTCAGTCGTTTCCTCGTGCATTGGGACTTGCGTGAGTCCATGCGGGAAGCGGATGTCGAAGTAATTCTCGAACGCGCCAAGGAGAAGTACCCGGTGGCGAAGCCGCGGATCATCTCGGACAACGGGCCGCAGTTCATCGCTCGCGACTTCAAAGAGTTCATTCGCATCTCTGGCATGACGCATGTCCGAACTTCCCCCTACTATCCCCAATCGAATGGGAAAATCGAGCGTTGGCACAAGTCGCTGAAGAGCGAGTGTATCCGGCCCGGAACACCGCTCTCGCTGGACGATGCGCTGCGCCTGGTGCAGGCTTACGTCGAGCATTACAACAACGTCCGCCTGAACAGTGCCATCGGCTACGTCACGCCGAAGGATGTGCTGGCGGGGCGTCAGCAGGAAATCCACGCGGAACGCGACCGCAAGCTGGAAGCCGCCAGACAGCAACGCCAGAGTCACCGCCAGCAAGCCGCGTGAAGGGCAAGCTGCCAGACGCCGGGATGTCGCTAGCATAATTGGTGGAGCAGCTGCTGCAGCGAGGGGCCAGTAAAAACTTGCGGATGACTTCTCTGGCCACACAAGCATAAGATTTTTGCGTTTACTTCATAAAACAAGGAGCGCCTAATGGTCGGCTCAACGGCCCAGCAACAACCGCCCACCGTCACTTCTGTCCTCAACATGCTCTATGGTATTGTCGAGCAGGAAGTCGTTTCCGCTGCTGAAGCTATGCCCGAAGACAAGTATTCCTTCGCGCCCACCAATGGCGAGTTTAAAGGCGTACGCACTTTCGCTGAACAGGTGAAACACATCGGCTTCGCCAATCACCTTTATTTTGGCCCGCTCATGGGCGAGACGATCGACGCTAACTCCATCGAAGAAAATGCCAACGGCCCCGCGGCGCTGAAAACCAAGGCCGAAATTGTCCAGTATCTTAAAGACTCCTTCGCGCTCGGCCATCGGGCCATTTCCGGGGTCACCTCCGAAAACGAGGTCACGCCGCTGCCCAAGCCCGTATCCCCATTCCTCTCAACGCGTCTCGCAATCGCCATTATCGGCGCCTTCCATCCGAAGGATCACTACGGTCAGATGGTCGAGTACCTGCGGATGAACGGTATCGTCCCGCCCGCAAGCCGCCCGCGGCCACAACAACAACAGTCCTCGCAACCCAAACCTCAAAAATGAAGGCAGGTTTGCAGCAGCTGCCCACATGGTGAGGGGTTTCCCTGTTCGGTAGTCCTGATTCTCACGATGGAAGTTGAGAACAGCAGGGCGCGGCGGAGCTAAAATGAACTTGCCGGGTGAAACGGAAGCGGGCACTGCAGGGATGCAACCATGCTGAGGGATAACCCGGAGGGCTCATCGAGCCGATGCTCAGCAGCGCGGGAGGTTCTTCTCTCGCGCTGCACGCTGACGGAGGAAGTCATTGGACGATAGACCCTCATGCCTTGAAAATCCCCGCCCCGCAGGGGCGGAATCTACACTAACGGAGATCGTCGCTTCTCCATTTCAGGCTGAGCCAAGACAGCGACCGATACCTATCCCTAGAAGAAGCGGAGGATACCCTATGCAACAGCCACTGTCACGATCAGCGGGCATGTCCAGCTTCTACTCTGTCTTGGAGATCAATTTGCGCAAGACAACCTGGTCCGGGTTGAGCAACTCAGCGATTCGGCCTGCGTCAACGCTGGCTACAATGATGAGTCCGGCCTCGGTATTGACGTTGCTGAAGATCCGTAGTCTCTGCATCTTCAAGGCCTGGTGCTGGTTGTCCTCGGTCGGACTCAAATAGTGGACTAATCCCGCCTTGTAGCGGTGGAGCAGGAAGAGGTGGGCCAGAGTCATCAGTCGCTTCTTTCGCAGGGAAGGATCGAAGGTGTTCATATCACGGACCGAAAGGACCTTATGGCCATGTCGATCGTGAACGTCAGCGAAGATGATGTTGCCCACCCGTTCCTTCCCATCGTTCCACAAGCCGAGTTCCAGGAAGTCCGAACCTGCGGTGACGGGACGCAACTGCGCCCGGAACACCGGCGGTAAGCCGTTATGCTCCGCCCAAATTTGTAGCCAATCCTCGAGGACCTTGGGAGGAAATTCGGTCTGCACCAGGTGCTGGTGCTGGGTTGATCCCTTGCCCATGGCCTTGGTGGTTGCGGTGCGCCCGGAGGAGGCCATCAGCGCGGCATCCAAACGTGGTCCGCCGACCAGGGTCTGCGGGGTCCGGTAGGGCGATTCGAGCAGCCTGAATTTCCTCTGCAAACGGGCCAGCGACAACATCCCATCCTGCTGCAACGCGGTAGCGAAGTCCTCGGCCGCGAGGCCATCGATCTGGTGTCCGCCATACGTAATGAAGTTGAATACGAAGCCCAGCTTGCCAAGTTCTTCGGGGAAGCGCTTCATCTGCGCATCAGTCATGCCGGTGGTGTCCCAACTGAACGAAGGGGACAAGTTATAGGCCAGCATCTTGTCGGGAAATTCAGCGTGAATGGCGTCGGCGAACGCTTTGGCCTCGGCAAGATTCGCGGTGGCGGTTTCCATCCACAAAATGTCCGCGAACGAGGCGACGGCGAGCGACTTGGCGACGGCGTAATCCAAACTTCCCTGGACCTGGTAGTAACCCTCGGGCGTTTTGGCGAGCTCGCAGTTCCAGGGTTCGTCGATCGCCATCGATCTCGCTTTTTCGCGGGCGGCATACCACGAAGCTCGCTTGGAGAAAGCAAGCCACTCGTCTACGCTCAATTCAAACGACTCACCTTCGCCGACACGGAACTCCATCACATCAGCAACCATCTGCCGGTAGGTCATAAGCACCGCCGCTTCCTGCCATGCATCCAGAAAAAGCGGGATGACCTTGTCGAGCATGGTATCCACCAGCCCATCGGGGCTCTTCTTGTAAGCTTGGGCGTTCTCCTCAATCAGCGGCAGCAGTCCGGTGGTGTCGAGCCATGCAGAGGCGTCGGCGTATTCGGCGTCCGACATGGCAAACATCATGTGGCCCCTTACCTCATCGACTCCGGCCTCATAGAACTTTCTCTGGAGAGCGAGGAATACGGCTTTGTAACTCGGCACTTCCAGGTTGGTGACGCCGAGGATGAACGGCTGGTCACGCTCGTCCGCACATCCTTCCAGCAGGTTCGCCGCTTCGGCGTCGGTGCGCGCCACGATGATTCCGGGCACACTCATAACGTCCAGTTGAAAA